>ENA-OPSC01000326-OPSC01000326.1-human-gut-metagenome-genome-assembly--contig:-NODE-326-length-26441-cov-2.217578_pt1 | contig 26441 bp, 35 predicted proteins | sample MGYA00241800_ERZ501891 | MGnify/ENA primary metagenome ERZ501891 (study PRJEB25962, sample SAMEA2042407) | human gut metagenome | biome: human gut; feature: human-associated habitat; material: faeces...
AATTGTAAGTATTGTTTGTTTATTAATTGTTATGATTGGCGCAGTAATATTTGGAGGATTTTTTATTCCTCTTATGTTTATATTTGTTATTATTAGTGGAGTTTTGGTACTTTTTTATTTAATTATAGATGAACTAGATTCTTAAAAAAGGAGAAAGTAAAATGATATGGCTTGATATAATATTTATTATAACTATTGTAATTTGTATGGTATTGGGTATAATTTTATTTGTTGATGGTAAATTAAAAAAGATTCCCTTTAAAACCCAATGTTTTATTACACTAGGTGCTTATATTTCTTATTTGATTGCTATGAGCTGTTGTTTTCTTCAACTTTTTATTATAAGTTTGATTTAAAAATATGAGGATATAGGTATGAGTATACCAACAAGTTTAGATCAATTAACAAATCAATTAAACTATGGTATGTGCGCTCAATACAATGAAATAAATAAACGAATTGGCGCTCTTAATTTAAAAATAGCTCAAGCAGAAATGAGTAGTAGATTATCTCAGATGACAGATTGCGTTAATGTTTCTTTTTATGGTGGAATTGGAAATCAATTATTGACATCAACTTGTAATGCTATACCTAAAAGACAAGCCCTAGAGTTAAAGAAACCTACCATAGAAGAAATGGATAGAATTTTATTTCCAGTAAATCCAATAAGAGATTGGGCAGAACGAGAGCAAAGGAAGATAGAAGAAAAGTATAGCTGGTTAAAGGAGTTTTAAATGTTTTTATTATATTTAGTTTTATTGGAGTTTTGGATTATTTTTGAGTCTGCTTTTATTATATTTAAGATAATGGCATCGAAGAGTATGGCGCAGACTAAGGACTTTTTTGAGAACTGTTCAAGTTTTATTTCTTTAATAGGTCTTGTAATTGCAATAGCAATTCTTATCGTAACATTTTTTATTTAAGAAGGGAGCAGATATGTTATCTATAATTGGCGTAGTATTTATTGGCTTGTTCATTGTAGGAATGTTGTTTGCAGCCTTTGCTTATGATACAATTTATAGTTGGACAAAAAAGAAAATAAGCATCTATTTAACTGTAATGATATGGTGTGCAGTTATAGGATATTTAGGGATTATTTTGGGATATTATTTTAATCTATAGAGCGGACGCAATGTCTGCTCTTTTTATTTTGGGAAAATAAGTGACGGAAATAAATTATGGGCCGCGCAGTCATAATATTTTGGGAAAATTAGATGGATGTTTATAGGGGTATTATAAATTATGGGAAAATTTTGCAGAAATATTACCTAAAAATTTGAGAGTTAAAATATTTTCCAAAAAATTAGAGAGAGGAAGAAAAAAGTTTACGTTAAGAACGTATAAGGGGAATTATAAATATACGTATACGTATACTTATATGTATAAGGGAAGATAGAGGTACGATATATGTATAAGTATACGTATAAGTATAAGGTAAGTATATGTATACGTATAAGGGAATAAGTGTAAAAGAAAAAAGGTACGGTAAACGTATACGTATATGTATACGAATACTTAGATGAAAAGGGGAGGGAAGTTGAACGTCTAAGTATTCGTATAAGTATATGTATACGTATAAAGGTAAGTATACGTATACGTAAAGGGGATAAAAAAGGTTAGAGGAGAAAGGAGAAGCTAAGGGTAAAGGAAAAGGGAAGAAAAAAGGGTTATAAAAACTAATGAAAGGGAAGGAAAAAGATAGGGGGGGAAAGGAAAATAAGAAAGGTATAGTAAGAAAGAAATAAAAAGGTAATAGAAAGGTGCGGTAAACGTAGAAGTATACGTATACGTATATGTATATGTCCTTTTCCCCTACGCTCCGAAGTCAACTTCCAGCCCTTTCCAATACCACAAGGACTTTCAATAGTTAAAAGGGTTTTAAAAGAGGTTGTTAAATAAAAAAATGTGCCGTTAAATAAAAAGAAAGAAAAAAATGTGCAGTCAAATAGAAAAATGTGCCAGCCCAAAATTCTCCGCATTTCAAATTTTTTCTTTTAAGTATAAAAAAAGAGAGGCGATTAAGCCTCTCTTCTTCTTTATTCAATTACAGGAGTAATCTCGCCGTTCAAATTTACATCAAAGGATTCAATGTCCATTGGAAGGGTATAACCCTTTTGAGTACCCTTACCCTTAATCTTCACGTCAACCTTAACGGCCTTACCTTCTTCGACGAGACGTCTCAAAAGCCCGCTCGCCTTCTGAACAGATACTTCAAGGATGGCCGCAACATCAGTAGCAGTCTTAGGCTCGTCAGTCAAAATTTCATCGGTAATCTTTTGAAGGAGCGGGAGATTTTCTTGCGCCTTCTTCGATAGAGTGTTGCGCCGCTTCTCGTTGGCCGCATCCATCTTCTCCAATTCCTCAGACGCAAACAGCTTAGCCCGCTCATCAATCTCGCCATTCATAATCGCAGTGTAGAATTCTCTCTTAGTCATCTTATCCATATGAAACCTCTTTCTCGCGTAGGCCGCGACCCATAAGTTTTTATTAAGTAGGGAGATTACTTTCTCCCTTACTTTCTATATATATTATATAAGAAATTTAAAAGAAAATCAAAATTTGAAGTCGCCTAAAAATGCTTTTTTTCTGAAAGTGAAGTTTTATATCAAGTGAGTATAATTTTTTGGGAGCGGGCGCAATTTGCAGCTTTTTTATAAGGGTTATAATTTGCAGCTTTTTCTGAAAATTTGCAGCTGGTTTAAAAGTTGCAGCTGGTTTGCAGCTTTTTTATAATTTGACAATCTGTATAATTTGACAAAATGTGCGCGCCCGCTCATACTGTAAAAGAATGGTGAAATACCATTATATGGAGAATCTCCACTATATGGAAAAATACCATTATATGGTTAAAATTTGAAAAAAGTTAGAATTAGGCGTTACACGCCTAACTCATTTCAAGTTAGATACGACTAACTAATATAAAAAAGAAATGGCGCAAGCGCGCCATTTCATCGAACCTCTATATCAAAATAACTAAAAAAATCTGTTAGCAAACTTACTAACTCTTCAATATCTTTCCTACCGTCTTCAATATGGTATTGTATTTCTCCTAAATCAGAAAGAAACTTTTTCACATAAAAAGACTCTTCTTCTGTCATGATAATTTTTTCAATTCTTTTATATTCCATTTAAATTATTCCTACTTTCTAATAATTAACTCGGCATTTAATACTATTACCTCTGCATCATCATCAATTTCAAAAATAAAGCCACTTCTTAAATTAAAACAATTATAGTTAGAAATTTTTAAACAAGGAATTTCGTCCTCATATGCAAAAACCTCTCCGATTTCTACCTCATTAAAAAGTTTATACTTGTCTTGGCGAATAGTAATTTTCATTTTGTTTTTCCCCTTTTCTTTAGTCGTTTTCTGTATCTCTATTGTATCATAAACCTAAATAAAAGTCAATCTAAAAGTTAGACGTAACACGCCTAATTTTTAAAATGGAAAAAGTGGGAATAATTCCCACTTCCTCCTATTTTTCATTTCTTTTTTCCGCGGCCTCTTTTTTCTTTCTCCGAAACTCTTCATCACGTTTGATTTTCTTTTCCTTTTCCGCTTGACGTTTGGCAGCAAGTTCCGCTTTTTGACGGCACTTAATTTCGTATTCTTCTGCCATGGAATAGCCGTCATACGGCTCTGTTCCCTTGTTTGCGCCGGTCGGAATTTTCACCGTGATAACAATGAAATCCTCGTTGCCCTCACTGTCAACAACAGGAAAGGCGATTTCGTTACTTCCGGTTCTTAAAACTTGTTCATCCTCTCTAAAGAAATCTATGAGTTTATTTACATAAATTTCTTTGACCTCTTCTCTCAGTGCTTTTCTGGATTTACCCATAAACACCAACTCCTTTTCTTTTTTCATAAATATTATAACACAAAAAAGAAAAAAAGTCAAATCTTTTTCTTCAATGAATTAGACGTATCACGCCTAATTCTTTTTTATTGTTGAAAAGGGCGACTGTTGCCGCCCTCCTCTTTTTCATTTAAGAATAATTTTTGTTTTATCCTTATTGATTCTGATTTTTTCATAAGGGAAAATATATCTTTCATCCTCATGAATTAACTCTAATTCTTTGATTTGTTTTCTTGGAATGGAAGAATATACCTTATAATCTTTATTCCATTCCGCGCTTAGTTCAATACATTTTTTTAAAATTTCCCATTCAATAACTGTATCGGATAATGCAGTATGCTCCTCTTTGAATTCAATGTCTTTTTTTAAATAACGGAAAACTGTTTCCGCCGTAGTGGAATAATTTCCACTTTCTGTGAAAAAGGAATTTTCTTCACAAAACTTTTGAAAATCCTTTAACCACGCAAGTTTTTTATGAACATATCCCCTTATATCAAATATGGGATATAATTCTAACGGATTTTGAGTTTTAAACCACTCACAATTAAAACTCAAAACTTTTTCATCAAATGGAGAATTATATGCATAAATAGCACTTACTTCATATTCTTTGAATAAACGGTTCATTCTTTGCATGATATATCCCCATTTATCAAGAGATACTTGACGACTACGCATTCGATTTACATAAATCGGTCGTTTTTCGGCATAATAAGCCGTAGAAAAAAGTGGTTCATTGTGCCAAATTTGTTCAACGACCCATTCTCTTTTACAAAGAATTTCACCGCTTTCCGTATTCCCAATTACAAGTCCGATATTATAACAAAAGGGTTTAACAAGGGAAGTTGTTTCAGTATCAAAAACGCAAACATTCATTTTTAAAAACCTCTTTCTATTTCTGTCAATAGTCCGACATCCCGGTTTGCTATTGCTCTTCTATTATATCATAGACCAACGGAAAAAGCAAGAAAAACTTTTAAAGTGAATTAGACGTATCACGCCTAATTTAAACCAATGAAAGCAATCAAACAATGATTGCTTCCAAAACTTGAATAATATTATTTACATTAAATGCAAGATTTTCTTCATTTGCACGAAACCATTCTTTTCTATTTTTGATTTCATCATCAAAAAGAATCCCTTTACCAAACAACGATTTTGGAGTTCCATATTTAATAATATGAATTTCATCGAAGTGAACGCTTCCCAAGTGACGAGTAAGCCACTTCTTTTTTGCTTCCGTTACTCTTTCGTTATATTCTTGACTTCCATTTTTAGCAAGCCAAGAAATAATTCCGACTGTATAACCAAGATTCTGAAGTCGTCGAATTTCATTTTCCAATTTACGCATACTTACCAATGGCCGCGCTTCTCGATATGGTTTAGTTTGACTTCTTTCAAGAGAACTAAGCCAATTTTCTACGCCGTAGAAATCGACTATTGTTCCGTCCATATCGAAATAAATAGATTTCATATTACCAAATCCTTTCCTTTTCTTTATACTTATTATACTACTATTTTTATAAAAAGTCAAGAAATAAGTTAGGCGTCACACGCCTAATTTTAAAAATAAGGATGAACTTATCATCCTTTAAAATCACTTAAAACGATAAAAAAATTCCAATCACTATATATATAATTCGGATTGAAATTATGAATCTGAACTTCACAAAATCCCAAAAAAATCCAAAGCAAAAATAAACCACCAAGAATAAAAGGGATATTCTTCAAAAAACCAATTATAAACTTTTTCATTTTCTTTACCTCTCTTTCTTTGAGTTTATTATATCATGATTTAAAAGAAAAGTCAACTTTAAAATTAGACGTGTTACGCCTAATCCTTTCTAAAAGGAAATGGGTGGCAGTGCCACCCATTAGTTTTACTGAGAAACAGTATACCCCTTTTGTTTTCCCTTCTTGGGAATCTTCACATCAGAAACAACCAACTGTCCAGATTCTGCCAACTGCCGGAGAAGTGCGGACGCTTTTTGAGTGGAAATTTCCAACCGCTCCGCAACTTGGGACGCGGTAAAAAGTTCCATTTTTTCTGAAAGCAAGGACATGATCGTCTCTTTGAGAGGTTCATTTTCCTTTTGCGCCTTGGAGGGTTTGGCCGCTCTTGCCGCGTTGCGCCGATCAAGTTTTTCCAGTTCATTTTCTGCATGGGCACAGATTTCTTCGCTAATGCCGGCCTCGATGATTGCCTTGAAAAATTCTCTGTTCGTCATAATGCTTTTCCTTTCTTGCGTTGGTCGCAACCCTTTTCGTTTTGTTCCCTTTCGGTGTCTTTATTATACCACATATCAAAAAATAATGCAATCCCTTTTTTAAAAGGAATTAGACGTAACACGCCTAATCCCTTATAAAGAAAAAAGTGGATTATTCCACTTTTTCCCTAACAATTTTTACCACGTCATCGGGAATATTATTATTCGGATTAAAATAGATTGTTACAAGAACCTTATCCCCAGTTTGAAACTCTTCCGGGTCTACTGCGGTAAATCCCTGTTTATCCCAAATTCCATAAAGTTCACCACGTTGTTCAACTGTGCCGTATGCCGTCATAATATCCGGTCGTTCTTCTTCGGGTGCGCTCTTCGGCATATTGAAATATGCTATTCCAATAATTACCGCGCCAATCAACAAACCGATTGCAAACATAATCACATCATTTTTTTTCATTTTATATTTTCCTTTCTTTAAAACAGAATACTAATAATGATAACAACTAAAAGAATTGTGCCAATAATTCCCAAAATAGATAACCGATTTTCGTAATTCATTTTTACAACTTCCTTTCTTTTTCTGTAATCAGTATATCATATTTTCCAGAAAAAATCAAGTAATTTTGGGAAAGTAGATTAGACGTAACACGCCTAACTTAAAATTTTGCAAAAAATTGGAGAAATTTTTACATTTCTCCAATTCTTAAATTATTTGTAAAATTCAACTTCATCCTCATCGATTTCTTCAAAATCTTCTTTCGCAAGCATTGCGCACGCGGCATAAAATTTTGTTGTGATATTGATTCTTTCATCTTCATCGTTATGAACGATAGCGTTGAAAAACATTTTAGAAGAGACCCCCAATTCGTCGTAATCAACCATAGTGAAATATTGAGTATTATATTCTCCCGAAATAAAGTCCTCAAACATATCCGGAGCATTCCAATATCTTTTTGCTCTGTCAGCAAGGGCCTTGGGGAAATCTTCCTCTTTTACTAACTTCTTATCCTCAACATCATAATACATCATTTTTATTTTCTCCTTTCTTTTCCTTTCGGTATCTATATTATATCATATTCTATTTTGAAATGCAATATATAAAAAGAAAAAAATTAGACGTTATACGCCTAACTCTATATAAAGAAAAAGAGAATGGAGTAAATCCATTCTCTTTCTTTTTACATAAAAGTGATAGACGTTTCTCGCGGCAAAACCTTAATTGTATCAGCGAAGAGAATCGCACAATTATTGAGAACGTCAAAGGCATCTTCCATAGTTACCTTAATAAAAAGGCAATTATCGTATTCAAAACCTTCGCCAATCTTTACATCGGAAAAAGGAACCATATTCTGAACGTTAATGTCAACAACCTGCATATTTCATACCTCTTTCTTTTATTTTATTTGGTTTTCTTTTGTGTCTATATTATAACATACTTTTTTTTAAAAGTCAATCTTTTTCTTTTGAGAAAGTTAGACGTTTAACGCCTAATTCAAAATAAAAGAGCGGGCAACTTTAACCCCGCTCAATTCTTTTATCTTATTGTTTTATTTTTAATCCTAATAAATTTTTTCTCCATATATAATATATATAATATAATATATATTATACGTATACTTCTACGTTTAAGACTGCGTTGATTATTTTTGGTTATATCGGGAACTTTCGTTCCCTTTTGTTTTATTACAAAATAATTATACCATAAATCTGAAACTTTTTCAAATTTTAATCTTTAAAGAAATTAGACGTAATACGCCTAACTCTATATAAAGAAAATGGCGCAAATTGCGCCAATAGTTTCAACGATAATCTGCAAGGACAATAAAACGACCTATTGCAAAATCTCTCTTATTTTTCTTCCAGAAACAGTAATATTCATCTTCTGTTTTGAAAGTTTTGAATTCACCTTTAAACTTATCCCAAACTATCATTTTATCAACCTCTTTCTTTTTTCTATAATTATTATACCACAAAGAAGTGTAAAAGTCAAGAAGTAATTTTAAAAAATAAATTTGATTTTAAAAAATTTTTTAAGAAAATTCTGGGAGCGGGTAAAGAAAAATTTTGCAGCTTTGTAGCTGCTTAAAAAATTTTGCAGCTGCTATTTTTTAGAAAAATTTTGCAGCTGCGAAAAATTCCAGCTTTTGTAGCTTTTTCCAGCTTTTTCCAGAAAGTAGCCACTGCGCACAAAAGCCAAAAATTTCCAAATGAACACATTTATCCCGTGAAGAAATAGTTGTCCTTCTGAAACAATCAACTATGAGATTGTTGACTTATGATACAATTACCATATAATGGTATCCTATACTTATACCATATCCTGACAGTAAATAAAAGGATACCATTTTTTAACTACCATAGAATGGCAGTACAATATGCGCCATACGGAAATTGTACGACTGTAAACATTATACCATATTTTCCCGTGGAAATCAATGGGAGAAAATGGCGGGTTAGGCGTCACACGCCTAATTCGGAAGAAATTGTATATTTTATATAAAAATATTTATTTGTTTTGTATAAAATGCTATTTTAAAAAATTCTTTTGATTTTTTCGATTTTTCTATTGACACGCCTATTTTTTTATGTTAAAATAAATACATACCCGGAATCCGGGAATGAAAAATAAAAGGCGGTGTTGAACCGCCGGAAAAGAGGAAAAAATATGGCAAGAAAAACTACCTTGGAATTGAATCAGGCAAAAGCCGCCCGCAATGACGCGCAGCGCGCAAACAGTATCGCTTATTATTTAAGCAATCCTGCCGACGACGGCCGGTACGGAAAAGTATTCGAGGTAGAATGCTCCCGCTCCTTATCAATGAAAACTCACCTTGCAAAACAAGGTGAACCCGATGTTTCCGTTAAATTTGATATTGACGGAAAAATCCGCTATATTATAGCGGAATGTAAAACTAATGAGGGCCGCGTTGACGGTCTTTTGACCGGTAAAAACCGGTCGAAATATGTAATTTATCGCCTTAACTTCACGCAAAAGCATAAAGGCGGTAAATCCGGCCCATGGGAAGAACATAAGGAAATTCCTCCTATAATTATTCCTACCACCGTTTTTATCGCGGCCTTGCGACGTTTCAACGCGCTACATATTGTGCGCAACAAGCGTTCCGGAGACGGAATAGCCATACAGAAATCTAATAAACTTTTATATGAATGGTTGACATACTATGTTGATCAGTACGGCTTGACATTTGATCGTGAATCCGTATATTATCCCTCCGACTTTGACGGAGTGGAGGAAAGTCTGAAACGGTTCTCCGACCGTTCCGCAAAATGCCAATTTTAAGGGGAGATGAAATAGATGTTGATAATGAACCTTAAAAACCCTGGCCTGTTTTTCGTGCCGGAAAATCAGTGGGCCGCGTTTTTTGCCGCCCACAAAAAAGAGTTCAAAAGTGGCAACTTCGTAATTGTTGCGGAAAAACACTAAAAAGAAAAGCGGGGATTTTCCCCGCTTATTTTTTCTCTAATGGTTTCATATCAAACAATTTTTCTATCGACTGTTGAATATAAAATAATTTCTCTGTTAGATTGTTTCAACGTGAAACAGCTTCCAGAATATGGGCTTTATTCCTTCACCACTGTATCCCTTTATCACTTTAGCACTGTAAAGCAGTACCGGGGTAGTATTTTGGGAATTTACCACTTTAGCACTTTAAAGTGACTTGGCCCTGGAAACAAAGAACCTTGAATTTAAAATTTAAAATAAAAGCCCCACTAATACTATAAGTACCGCAATCCCAATTATAATTTCACCTATACAGCCAAGAGCCTCGCCCACTTTAGTCATACTAAACCAACATAAAACTCCCAATAAAATTAATGCAACATACATATATTTCTCCTCCTTTCTAAAAATATTATACTAAAAATTCTAAAATGTTTCAAATTCTCTTTAGAATTTGACGCATCCACAGTCAATATAGTATAATATATATAAGAGAAAGGAAAAAAGAATCATAAAGGAGTTATATAAAATTAAAATGAATAGATTAAACCTTAATTTCTCTCTTCAAAGCAACGAAGAAAGAATTAACTTTTTAAATGAATATTTGAAACAAGAAATCTTTCTTAAAAAGCCTTTAACAGAAGAAGAGCTTGAAACGTGCGCCAACTATGTTCTTTGGGGAAAAGACCCAGATGGGAAAAACCCCGTACAAAAAAAGGAAATCCAAATTAAGACTCGAAATGGGACTTGGGATACAAAAGAAGAAGAATCTCTCGACGCCCTTCTCGAAACACCTACTTTTAATGAAGCAATTATTGTAAATCCAAAAGAAACCCCTACCAAATACGGAAAAGAAGTTTTCTCTCGAGAAGAAGCCCTAAAGAATTCTCCTCCTAAAAATCGACAAGACTTTATTGACCTTTTTAGAGAAATAGATAGAATAGATCTTATACTTAACTACTATGACCTCGCGCATGGGAAAAGAAAAAATCCTCCTCGTCCAGAACTTCTTCAAGCCTTCTCAGAAGAAGAACAACAAAAATTTAAAGAACGCGCGCAAAAACTTAATCAATACAAATATCTTAAAATGCGCCACCTCTTAGTAGAATTGCGCCGACAACAATTTACTCTTAAAGATTCATACTCAAATTTAATTCAAAGAGATACAACCCGTGCGATTTTAATTCCTTCTTCTTTTTTTATTTTTGATAGTGATATTCCTGTTTTTCCTCTGGGTCTTTACACTAATCAAAAAACTTCGTCTTTAATTTTTACGCTGCCGCAGGACTTATGTCTTGAATCTTTTATGGAAAAAGATTTACAAAAAATTTCAACTTTTTATTGGAATAAAAAGAAAGAAAAAGAAATTCTTCAAGAGAAACAATTCTTTTTTGATTTTCGGGAAATAGAACACGTTTATAATCTTTTTCTTTTATATTTTGAGCTTAGAGATTCAAGTTTAGAAGGCCCGCTAGAATCAACAACCAATTATCTTTTAAAAACCTTATGGTATTATACTGAAATGGCTTATTTAACTGAAGTTCAAAAAAGAATTCTAAACTTAAAAATAAATGGGGTTAAAAATCAAGAGATTGCAGAAATAGTAAATAGAGATTTTAATAAGTCTTATACTGCAAATTATATATCAACAATTTTTCGTCAAAAAATTATAAAAGAAATAACTCTTGCGGCCGCGCATCATGAAGAAATTATTCAAAATTTATTTTTTCCAGAAAACTTTAAAAGATGTAATAATTGCGGCGCACTCCTCTTAAAAGATTCAAGAAACTTTGTAAAAAAATCTCGTTCGAAAGATGGTTTTGCAAATAAATGTAAACGTTGTGATAAAAAAGATCGCCAAAAGAAAAAGGAACAGGAGGTAAAGAAAAACATATGAGCTTTAATATCAATGAAAGTAAGGTTTCTCCAAAAACCTTCCTTTCTTTTATAGAAGAAGTTTCAAAACTTTCCGAAGTTGAATTTGTAGGACTATCAAAAATTCTTTGTGTCCCAATCTTAGACAAAGACGAAAACGAAAGACCTTTTGAAGAAATTTTATCTGATATGATGGATAAATTTTTAATGGTAAAAAAAGGAAAAAGAAAAGAAATTTTAAAGATGATTAAAGACGTAAATCGCGCCAAGTCATTAGATTAAGAGGTGTAAATATGAAGCCAAATATTCAAAAACAAAGAAAACCTTTTATTTTAAAGACTTGTAGTAGATGTAATGGAAGTTTTGGCCCAGATGCTTTTTCAGAAACAAAATCTTTTTTTTATAAAGATGGATATTTACCGATATGTAATTCGTGTATAGAGGAATATCTAGTCGAAAATAATTTTGATTGGGAAGCTGTAGACAAAGTTTGTCAGTATGCAGATATTCCTTTTGTACCATCTGAATTTGAAAGATTACATGAAATGAATGGGGATAAAGTTTTTCCAGTTTATGCTAAAGTATTTCTTTCGTCAGATTATAATGGTCTTGACTGGGGAGTATATTTTAGAAGATTTAAGGAATTAAAAGAAGCTGGGCTTATAGATGATGAACTTCCGATTATTAAAGAGAAGAAACTTTCTCAATTAAAGGAAAAATGGGGAGCGAATTACGATGAAGAAGAATTACATTACCTTGAGGGATTATATGACGGTATGCTTCAGACTCAAAACGTAAATGGCGCGCTCCAAGATGACCAAGCAAAAAAACTATGTAAAATTTCTTTGGAGATAGATTCAAGAATTAGAGAAGGAAGCGATTTTGATAAGATTCTTTCTTCTTAGGATAAACTTGTAAAAGTCGCAGAGTTCACTCCAAAGAACGTAAAAAATGCAACTGATTTCGATTCAGTTGGAGAGGTATTTAGATGGCTTGAAAAGCGTGGCTGGGTTAATAAGTTTTATGACGGAGTTACTCAAGATGTCGTTGATGAAACAATGAAGAATATTATGAACTTTAACCAACGCTTATATGTTAATGAATCTGGAATTACAGAAGAGATTGAAAGAAGATTGTCCGCTCTTAAAAACGCCCAAGAGCTTGAGAACTATTATAATACAGATAAAGAATATGACCTGGATGAATATGACAATGCTGGTTATGATGAATTAATGAAAGACGAAGACTTTCAGGTGGAGTTAGACGATGAGCAGTCTTAAACTTATAGTTAATCAAGATTTAACAAGACTAGGGGCGTCAATCCAAAAGCATGAAAAAGAAGGCATTGAAATTGAAAAAGGTGCAATACTTACTGAAGAGTATTTAATTCGACATGAGAATTTATTTAGAAAGTATTGTGAATTTTTTTCGGCTTATCCAGATTTATTTATTGATTTAATTACTCCATCGGATTCAAACTTTAGTTTATTCTTCTATCAGAGAATTTTCTTGCGCGCGTGCCTACGTTATCGTTATCACTATTGTACCGCTTGTTTAACAAAAGGAACTCCTGTTCTTACTGAATATGGAATGATGCCAATAGAGCAAATTTCTGGAGACATTAGAGTATGGACAAAAGATGGATGGCAATATCCTTTAAATCTTAATATTAGAGAATGGAATGGGGATTTTGTTTCAATCGAAGGAGAAAATTGTTTTGAACAAAAAATAACAACTACAAATGACCATAAATTTTTAGCCGTCCATAGAGATAAAAATACAACCAGAGCAGGAACTTTTTGGAAAGAAGGATTAGAATTTTTTAATATTACAAACTATGAACAAAGAAAAGAATTTTATAGAAAAAATTTGAGAAAATTAGAAAAAGCTGAATGGGTTAGAGCCGACCAGTTAACAGAAAATGATTTTCTATTAAGTCCTATAGATACTGAAGTTAGGAATTTAAAAGAAATAAAAGCACCAACTCCAACCTATCAAATGAAAAATTTGATAAAAGATAAAATTCTTATTGACAATAATTTTTGTGAATGGATGGGCATTTGGTTAGCAGAAGGTTCTTGGAATAGAAATCAAATTAGCTTTACAATTTCAATAAAAGAAGAAAATTTAAAGAAAAGAATTTTATTTCTTGCAAAAGAAGTTTTTGGACTAGATGGTTCTGTCATAGAAAGAGATAATAATAGCCAAGCAATTTATTTTAATAGTGCTCACCTAAGATTATTTTTTGAAAAAATTTTTAATTGTAAATACAATGAAATAAATCAATGGAACAAATGGATTCCTACTTGTTTATTACATATAGACCCAAAAATACAATTACAAATTGTAAAAGGGTGGCTTAGTGGTGATGGATATTATAGAAAAAATAGAAATTGTTATAGATATAAAGGAACTACAGTTTCTAATGTTTTAGTAGAAGGAATGAAACATATTTTATATCGAAATTTTGTAAATCCATCTATTACAATAGAAGATAAAGAAGGGAAAGCAAAGGTATATAATCTAAATTTCAATGGACTTTTAGCAAAAGAATTTAAAGAGGCTATAGATGAAAATCGAATAGTATTAATTAAAGAGAATATGCGACTTGGAGAATATTATCCTTATTTAATTGACAATAAATTATATATGATTAATAAGGTTAGAAAAATTAGTTTCTCAAGAAGAAATGATAGTCTTGTATATTGTCTAGAAATGCCCAATGAATCTTTTAATGTTAACGGCGTTGAGGGACACAATTGTCGTGCCTTCTCCAAAACGTTCATATCAATTCTTGCTCTTTATTTGGAATGTATGTTCATGCCAGGAACAAAACGATTTATCTGCGCACCAGGTAAGAATCAGTCTGCGAAGATTGCTAAAGATAAGATTTATGAAATTTGGGATAAATTACCACTACTTAAAAAGGAGATTATTGGTGACGGTAATTTTGGTAAAGATTATGTAACTTTAATGTTTAGAAATGGTTCGATTTTCGACGTTGTTGGCGCGCTTGACACAGAGCGTGGCGGAAGAAGGCATGGTGGATTAATTGACGAGATTCGTGACCATGACGGCGAGATTTTAAATGCCGTTGTTCTTCCTTTAATGAATGTTTCTCGTCGTACTCCAAGAGGAGAAGTAAATATTAGCGAGCCAAATCAGCAACAATTATATATGACCTCAGCAGGAGTAAAATCCTCTTATGCTTACGAAAGACTTATTGACCTCTTTGAGATGAGTATTATTAATCCTAAGCAGGCTTTTGTTTGGGGTTGTGATTATAGAATACCAGTTCTCCATGGGTTGCTTGACAAGCAGTACATTAATGAGTTAAAGATGTCTCCGTCATATAATGAAGAAACTTTCGCAAGAGAGTATCTTTCTGTATGGTCTGGAGGTTCAGAAGAATCTTGGTTTAATTTTGATAAATTACAGAAGTATAGAAAGATAAAGAATCCTGAAACGCACGCAATTATTAGACCGGGTACGAATAGCTTTTACTTATTATCAGTAGACGTAGGTAGAATAAGTGACCAAACAGTATGTTGTGTTTTTCGAGTAAATATATTGAGCGGGAAATATTATGCTACACTGGTAAATCTTTTTGTTTTAGGTCGTCAAGTAGAATCAAAAACTTTTTACCAACAAGCTATTGATTTAAAAAAGATTATTCGAGATTTTAATCCTAAAGAAGTAGTGATTGATACTAGTGGTTTAGGTGTAGGATTAGGGGATGAAATGATTCGTACTCAATATGATGAGTTTGGAAATCTTTTACCTGCATATGGTTTTATAAATGATGATAATTACAAAAAGGTTCAACCAAAAGATGCAATATGCATTTTATATGGGATTAAAGCTAATGGTCCACTAAACTCAAAAATTCATGGGAATGCTTATTCTAGATTGTCTAGTGGTATGGTTAGATTTTTAATTAAAGAACAAGAAGCCAAAAGCGCTTTAATGGCAACAAAAACTGGACAAAAAATGTCTACAGTTCAAAGAGTAAAAAGAATTATGCCACATGAAATGACAACAAAATTATTTGAAGAAATGGCCAATTTACGCTTAAAACGGACTGGTGCAACTCTAGATATAGTTTTAGAGCAAATAAATGCTCGTTTTCCAAAAGATAAATATTCTGCTTTTGCTTATGGACTTTGGAGAATAAAAGAATTAGAAGAAGCTAATTATAAGAAACACCGTAGACGTTCTGGAACAAGTAGAAAATTGGTATTTTTTACAGGAGGATAATAGAATGGGACAAGAAAAACCTACGGGAAAATTCAATCTAGATTCCTTCAAACGAGCAAAAGATAACATGATAGCAACAAATGAAACTGCATATAGTGGAGATTGGTCTTTTAATCGAAGACACGTTAGTCGATTAAAAGACTATACTCCTGAAGAAATAGAAAGAATTATTGATTCTGGCTCTTTACCAGAGCAACAAAGATTATCAAGAAATTATTTCTATAAGGATGGTTTTTATAAAAGAATTTTAGTCTACTATGCAACTCTTTTAAAATATGTTGGTTTATTAATACCTAATCCAACTTACGGTAAAAAACTCTCCACAGAAACAATTCAAAAAAGATATTGTAATGCTGTAGACTTTATAGAAAGAATGTCCTTACCCTCTTTTTTAACAAATTGCGCGATTCGTGCAATGATTGATGGTAGCTACTTTGGTATTATTCAAACCTTAGATAGAAAAACATTTTCAGTTCTGGACCTTCCTAGTGGATATTGTTGTTCTCGTTTTAAAGATACGGAAGGAAATGATATTATTGAATTTGATGTTACTTATTTTAATACAATAATAGACGAAGACTCAAGAGAGATGGCTTTAAGTGTATATCCAAAGGTAGTGTCTAATGCATATAGAAAGTTTATGAAAGGAAAAAGAAAAAGCAGATGGGTTTTTATTCCTACGGATATAGGGATTTGTTTTCCTATGTTAGATGGTAGACCAATGTTTTTAAATGTTATTCCAGCAACAATTAATTATGACGAAGCAGTTGAAACCGAAAAAGAACGAGACTTAGAAGAAATTAAGAAGATTATCGTTCAAAAAATTCCTCATAATACCACTACAGGAGATTTGTTATTTGAACCAGAAGAAGCCCAAGAAATTCATAGTGGCACAGTAGGAATGTTACGAGGAAATAAGAATGTAAGCGTATTGACTACTTATGCTGATGTAGATGCAATTCAATCTAAAACAACATCAGACACTGTTTCTAATAATCTTGAAAAGATGGTTAACAATATTTACTATGAATCTGGCGCGAGTGGTCAACTATTTGCTTCAAATAGCAATTTATCTCTTGAAACCTCTATTAAAAATGATATGGCTATGATGATGATATTAGCAAATAAATTTTCTACTTTTGTTACTAATATAGTAAATCAGTTATATGCTAATTCAAATATAGATTTTAAGTATGTAATTTTACCTATTACTTATTATAACGATGATAAGTATATGGAATCTACTTTCAAATTAGCAAATACTGGGTATAGCTTTTTATTGCCAGCATTAGCCACAGGGCTTTCTCAAAAAGACTTAGGTAATATAAAAGATTTAGAAAATGATGTTTTAAAATTATCAGAAAAATTAATACCATTAGCTTCTTCTTATACTCAAAGTTCATCGGGAGAAGTTGGAGCACCAGAAAAAGCTCCAGAAGAAAAAGCTAAAAAAACAGTTCAAAACGAAGAATCATTAGATAGACAAGGAGGCTCTGAATGAATTTAGATAAAAATATAGTAGAGTTTCCTATTACAATATATGGAAATTTAGAAAATTACAATAATGTTATATCAAAAGCACGCTGTCGAATTTTTTATAAGAAAGGAAATAGAAATGGTACTTATATAACGGATGATTTTGCGAAAAAATTAATATCTACTATTCCATATACTCCCGTAAAAGGAATTTATGATAGTTTTGATAAAGATTATACAGATCATGGAGAAGAAAGAGATCTTGGTAGAATTTATGGTATTGTTCCAGAAAATCCTAATTTTCAATGGGAATATCATGAAGATGAAGATGGCATATTAAGAGAATATGCCTGTGTAGATGTTCTTCTTTTTACAGCTTTATATAAAGAAGCAAACGAAATAGTTGGAAAAGCACAATCTATGGAATTGTATGAACCATCCATACAAGGAACTTGGGAAATACGAAATGGAAAAAAGTTTTTTGTGTTTGAAGATGCTTGTTTTCTAGGATTACAAGTTTTAGGCGAAATGACTGAACCTTGCTTTGAGGGAGCATCATTTTTTAGCTTAAATAATTCATTGAAAGATATGGTAAAAAAGATAGAAGAATATTATACAAAATTTCAAAAAATAATGGAAGGAGGAGAAAAGAAAGTGTCAAATATTAATTTTAAACTTTCTGATAGTCAAAAGCATGATGCTTTATGGTCCTTACTTAATCCTAATTATTCAGAAGAAGGTAATTGGGAAGTTAATTATATGATTTGCGACATCTATGATGATTATGCACTTGCTTATAATTATGAAACTACTTCTTATGAACGTATTTATTATAAGAAAGACGATGAATCTGATTCTTTAAAAGTAGAGAATAGAGAAAAATGTTATATTATTGATGTAACAGAAAATGAAAAATCTGCTTTATCTACAATTCGCGCCTTAAATGGTGGAACTTATGAGAAAATTGATGAATCTTTTGAAACTGCAAAACAAGCAGAAGAAAAAGTCTCAGATTTTGAGCAGAAAATTGAAGAGAAAGATAATACTATTTCTACTTTAACAACAGAGAGAGATACTTTACAAGAGAATTATAATGTTGCTGAAAGTACAATTTCTTCTTTGAATAAGGATTTAGAAACTTTAAAAGATTATAAACTTCAAAAAGAAAAAGAAGAAAAAGAGGAAATTTTGGCAAAATATTCTGAGCAACTAGATGAAGAAGTATTAGATACTTATAGTAATAAACTTTCAGAATATACTGTTTCAGAATTAGATAAAGATTTAGCTTATGAACTTGTAAAGTCTAATCCTGCTATTTTTACAAAAAATCCTCAGGTTCAATATATTCCAAAAGAAGAACCTAAGGGTGGTATTGAAGAAATTTTAGCTAAATATAGAAAATAATTGGAGGAATAGAAATGGCTCTAAAAAGATTGGTAATTGACGGTTTTGGTCAATTAGAACTAAATAATGTAGCCTTCCGTAGAGACGGACGAATTGAAGCTCAGTGCGCCTTAGACGATACTGATTTTGCTTCTGTTCCTGCTGAAAACGGTATGCTACTCGCTGTTGATAATGTTAATAGAGTAGTAAAGTTTGCCACAGATGCTAACTTACCTATTGCTTTAAATTATACAACAGAACATATATATGATGAAAGAATTCCTGGTCTAAAGAATTTTAAACTTGAAAGAGGAACTTTTTATCCTCGTTTGGGTTATCTTGCTGTTGGTGATAAATTTACTACTAACTGTGTAAGTTACGATTCTACTAACGATTCTACTTGGATTAGTGACGATGAGTTTAAAAAGGCTCTTGCAAAAGACAAATTAACCACTACTCCTGTTTACGGTGGAATTTCCACAGATGGCTCTATTAAGGTTTCTGCTACTAAGCCTTCTGCTGGTCCGGTTTTACTAGTTGTGGCTGCTACTACAATGCCTGACGGTCAGTTTGGAATTAAATTCCAAGCTCTAACAGTTTAATTCAAGGGGAGGTTATTATAAATGGCAACTTTAAGTGAAATTAAAGAATTAGCTCTTCATGCTGCTAAAGGTACTGCCCCAGCTACCTTCTCTTCAGAAAATGTAAATGCTGCTTTGTCTGATGCTTTAAAGGATTTAGCTAGTACTTATAATCAGTTTATGAAGAATAGATATGATATTTATGATATTTTTATTGAAACTGCTGATGAAATTGTTCCTAACAAGGTTATTGATGCTGTAGGTATTTTTGCTGATGTTCAGGTTGTGGGACAAAATCAAAAAGCTATCTTTAAAAGAAAGTTAGGTAAAAATCGCGCGAAGAAATTCTTAACTCAGGTTGGACTTTCTGGTGTGTATGAGACTTTCCGTCTTGATACTGATACTTTTACTGTACCAGCTTATGCTGTTGGTGGAGCCGTAACCATTGACTATGAGCGTATGCTAGATGGCGCTGAAGATATGGCTGAGGTTATGCAGATTCTAACTGATGGTTTAACTGATTCTGTATTCTTAGAAGTTCAAAAGGCTCTTCGTGCTGCTATTAATGCAACAGGTCGTCCTTCTGTAAACAAGTATACTGGTTCTAGTTTTAATGGCGAAGAAATGTTAAAGCTAATTAATGTGGTAAAAGCCTATGGCACTGGCGCAGTAATTTTTGCTCCACCCGAGTTTATTGCAGAAATGGGTGCAGATGCTATTGTTCCTGTAGGAACCAACTATCCAGGTGTTTATCATCCTCAAGATATTGATATGATTCATAATCAAGGTTATATTAATATTTTCCGTGGAACTCCTATTGTCATGATTCCTCAGTCTTTTGTAGATGAAAACAATGAAAAGACTTGGATTGATCCTCAGTTGGCTTATATTCTTCCAACTGGCGGTGAAAAAGTTGTTAAAGTTGTTCTCGAAGGACAAACTCAGATCAATGACTTTAAAAATAGAGACAACTCTATGGAAATTCATGTATATAGAAAGATGGGCGCAGCTATTCTAACTCATTATAACTGGGCTATTTATCAAAATACAGGAATTGATCAAACTTACGAATCCCCCTATGGTATATAAGTAATGAATAAATAAAAGGGAGGGAGGGGCTTCCCTCTCTCCTTAATTTTTTTTGAGTAAAAGGAGAATCAATAATGGAAAATAGAAAAATTACTATTGAAAGTTTAAGTACAGGCCGTGTTGGAATAGATATTCCAGAATTACATTTAAGACGGCGTTGGGAGAAGAAAGGGGCTAAAACTACTATTGATTTAGATACATTAAAGGAAGCTATTTATTATAAGGGAGTTTCTAATTTATTTACTGATGGCTTTTTAAAGATTGATGATATGGATGTAAAAATTGAATTAGGACTTGAACCAGAAGGCGCGAAAGAGCCAGAAAATATTATAATTCTTAGTGATGCTCAAAGACAACGATTATTAACTGTTGCGCCAGACAGAGATTTGAAAGAAGCGTTAGGAAAAATTTCATATGAGCAAACTCAAGAACTTATAGAATATGCAATAGAACATGAAATTACCGATATAAATAAATGTGATATTCTAAAAAAAGCAACTGGCGTAGATATTATTAAAGCCGTTTTGTTGAAGAGACAAGCTAAGGAGGATTAAGATGACTCCTTTATCAAAAGTATATGATGCATTTTTAGCAAAAATGTTAGAAGATGAATGGGCAAACTGGACGGAAGATGAAGTAACTCAAGATTTATTAGAAATTTTAAATGGTGCAATTCCATGGTTTAAATTTCCTAGAGTAGACCTTACTATAGAAGGAGAATCTTTTTTAGGAGATTTGAATAATCAAGAAATCCAAATTTTAGCGACATATATGAAGTGTGAATGGTTAAATAGAACAATATTGACTTGGGAAAATGTTAAACCTTTGTATGAAGAAAGAGATTTTTCTCAAGCTAATTTAATTGATAAATTTACGAATTTATTAGAACAAGAAAAAAGAAATGCTCTTAACTTAGAGAGAATTTATTATAGATCAATAAAAGGGAAGCCTTTTGATTATAGTAAATTGGCAGGTGATGTAAAATGAATTATGCGCCTGGTATGAAAGAGGCTTATAATAATAAGTTAAAAAATAAATTGTTTGGCCTTTTATGTGAATTTGAAAAGGGGAGAGAGTGGGAAAAATTTCTTGATTCAATTCTAATTGAATTACAAGGATTTGATGAAGATGAAAAAACTATTAACTACTACACTTTATATCATAAATTATCTTCCTTAAGGTATTTAAAATATGAATATTTTAGAAATACCATTTTCGATTGTATGAGCTTAATAGGTAGAGACTAATGGGATATTATGATGAAATTTATTTAAAACGTTTAAATCGCTATGGTTTGGATTATCAATCTAGAATTAAAAACCAAAGAGAAAAATTATTCGAGAATTACCTTTTAAAAAGTATATATAGAGTAGATTTTGAATTTAATAATGAAATTATTGCAGGAAGTTTAGAAAGATATAAGCAAGATGATACACAAACCTTACAATATCTATTAACTAAACTTGACGTAATTATACCTTCTGGAACTATTATTGAAATTATAAATGATAATGGTATAAAAAATCGTTGGATGATTTATTGGTTAGAGGAAATTAAAACTAGTGGATATAATAGATATATAGTTTTAAAGATGACTCATTTTATAAAATGGACGGATAGAAATGGAAATTTACAGGAATCTTGGGCATATATGTATGGACAAGAAAATAATATGTTAAAAGACGAGTTAAAATCAAGAAGCCGTTCAAATGTTCTATATAATGAGAATTTAAAATCTAGTTTCTTTATACTTCCTTTAAACGAATTTTTACGAAAAGATGACTATTTAGAAATTGGAGAAGGATCTTTAAAAGAATGTTATTGGGTAACCGGATACGACATTCAATCTACTCCTGGAGTAGAATATGTAACTATTGATCCTGTATATGAACGAGATAAATCTCCTGCTCCAGAGCCATTACCCGAAGATAATCAAAACGATTATTATTGGTTTAAAGGAGGCGCGGAGTAATGAAGGATAGAGTACGTAATTGTAAAGATATAGGTATTAATTTACAAAGAATAATGCAAAGATTAATGTCTAATGATGATTTAGTTAAATTATTATATTATACTGATAAAGACCCTTTATCAAATCAAAATTTAACTGAAGAACAGAAAGAAAAAGAAATTTTTGAAAAATTAATAAAGATTGTACCAAGAATTGGACCAAAAGAAACTGCACAATCTATTGTTGCAATTAGAGTTGTAAGTGGAGTAAAGAACAGAGAAAATACAGAATTTAAAGATGTTACTATATCTATAGAAGTTTTTGTTCCGTTGACACAATGGATAATAAAAGGAACCAATTTACGTCCTTTTGCAATTTTAGGAGAAATTGAAAAGTCTTTGAATGGAAAAGTTGTTGAAGGACTTGGTAGAATGAAAGGTGGAGATTTTGAACTTAATTTTATAACTGATGAAATTTCCAATTATACCCAGGAGTTTTTAATAATAAGTTATGATTGATGAAAAGTTTTTTTTAAGATTACCCAAATTTTTTAAAAATAAAATAAAAATCTACCCACCTTTAGTTAAAGAAGTTGTAGAAAATGAAGATTTTGGACAATACATTTTTTTATTAACAATAACTCAAGAAGAATTAGAAGATGAATTTATAAATAAAAAGAATATTGATTCCAATGAAAATATTCCTACTCCTTTTGAATTTTTATTAGCCACAAGTTATCAAGATAAAAGAATAGAAAAAATAGCTAAAGATGCTTTTTATTTTTTTCTAAAAACTCCAGTAACGTTTATGTATGATATTAAAAAAATTTTAATTGGAAATATAGAAGACGTTGCAAAAGAAATAACTTCTGTTGAAGATTTAAATAAATTAACTTTTATTGATGAAGAAGATTATTTTGATTTTCAAAATGCAATAAGAGAAGCTCTAGGAAGTAAAGCTATGGAACCACCAGATCCGGACGAAGATCCTAGAGTTAAACGAATAAAAGCAAAGGCTAGATATAGAGACAAAATAAAAGCAAAAAAGGGGATGGGGATTTCTTTTAGTACAACACTTGTTTCAATTTGTTGTATGGGAATTGGTATTACTCCACTTAACATAGGAGAGTTAAGTTATGCATCTGTTGGCTATATAATGAGAATGTATCAAGAAAAAGAAAAATATGAATTAGATATAAATTCAATATTAGCCGGCGCAGATTCAAAAAAAATAAAACCAAAATATTGGATTAGAAATTTAGATGATTAATAGGAGGCTATTAACAATGGCAAATATTCTTGACAGATATGGTATCAAAGAGGTTGCTGACGTTACTTTCTATCAAGTAAACGATGACGGTAGCCGTGGTGCTCCTGTTCTTTACCTAGATACATTAAAAGTTTCTACTATTGAACAAACTGCTGAAGAAGCAGAAGCTCGTGGTGGTAAAGGTAACCCACCTTTAATTATCTGGGACTATGGAAAGGAAATTACAGTAACTCTAGAAGATGCCTTATTCTCAGTTAAATCTATGGCTATCATGTTCGGTGATGGAACTGCTGATGATTTAACTACTATTACTAAGACTCAAACTTTTAAAGGTGCTACTATTCCTACTCAATATGAAATTCCTGGCGGTTCTCCTGTTTCAATTCCAAGATCTGCTAGTATTTTTGATGCTGAAGGTAGAGTTTATAATTCTTCTGCTTCTTCGGATAGTGCAACAGAATTCAGTACATTAAATTCTGATGGAACTTATTTCCAAACCTTTGATTTAACTGTTACTGGTAGTTCTATTGAGATTTCTGCTCAGTCATTCCCTGGAACTTATTATGTAACTGGTGATACTTATGCTCGTTCAGAAACTACTGGTAAAGATGAATTCTTCCAGTTTATTATTCCTAAAGCAAAAGTTCAGTCTGAAAACACAATCACCTTAGAAGCCGAAGGAGATCCTTCTGTGTTTAATATGAACTTACGTGTTATGCGTCCTGCTGACGGTGTAATGATGAAGCTAGTTAAATATGGCTTGGGGGAATAATAGCAGTTACAGGGGTTAAATTAAGTGAGTCCTCTATTAGTTTAACAACAGGCTCTAGTGGAAATACAAAACAGCTTACAGCGACATTAGAGCCTGAAAGCGCGACGGGAGTGGTTACTTGGAAGAGTAACCATCCCGAATTTGCGACTGTTACTAATGGACTTGTAACTGCAGTGAGCGCGGGGACCGCGACAATAACAGCTTCTTGTGCCGGTAAATCTGCTACCTGTCAGGTAAACGTTACTACTCCAAATGTTCCGGTTGAGAGTGTTTCTTTAAATAAAGATTCCACTACTTTAACAATAGAAGGAACTGAAAATTTAACTGCTACAGTTCAACCACCTAATGCTACAAATCAGCAAGTTACTTGGGAATCTTCAGATTCAGAAAAAGTAACTGTTGTGGATGGTTTAATTACAGGAAAAGCTATAACTATAGCTCCTGTAACCATAACAGTAAAGACTGTAGATGGAGAAAAAACAGATACTTGTGAAGTTGAAGTTACGGAATAAATTAAGGTGGAGTTTATCTCCACCTTTTTTATTATAAGGAGGAATAATATGGATAGCCAGTTTGGGATGAAAGAATTATATGACGTAAATCTTAAAGCTACTTATCCTATGAAGATAAATAATAGAGATATAGAAATTGGAGAAATTATTGCTCGTTTTGATAAAATTCAATTAGCAAATTTTAATGAAATAAAAAATCGTTCTCAAGCATCTGGTGGATTTGAAAATCAAACTAGAATAGTTTGGGAATCTACTAAAGAAGTTGATTTAAATTTTACTCAGGGGATTTTTTCAGAAACTCAATTCGCGCTTTTAAGTAATTCTCATATTTTAAATTATAAAGAAGATCAAGATATTATATATATTACTAATAGAATAGAACGAGTTAGTGATGCAGAAGGATTAGTTAGTTTAGATGAAGAAAAACCTTATGCTCAAAATTTATTTGTTTATGACAAAGAAAGTGGAGAAAAATATTCTGACATAGAAATTATATCCAATACTCAAATAAATATAAAACAAGACTCAAAAGATGTTATAATTGATTATCAGTATCAATACACCGGAGGAGCAACTGATATCATTATAGGAAGAAGTTTAGTTAATGGATTTTTGTTTTTTGAAGGAAAAACAAGAATAAAGGATGATATAACAGGCCGCACTCGAACTGGAATTATTCAAATTCCAAAATTAAAATTAGTGTCTGATTTATCTATGCGATTAGGAAGAGGAGCTAATCCTATCATAGCTAATTTTAAAGCTATTGGCTATCCTATTGGAGGAAAGGCTAGTAAAAAAGTAATGGAAATATTCTTCTTAAATGATGATATAGATATTGAAATTTAACAATACATGGCACTAATTTTTATTTTAAATTAGTGCCATTTTTATTTAGGAGGAATAATTTGTGAATAGAAATAATTATACATTAAACTTTGATGCTTCTTTAGATATATCTCAAATTAGAAGTGCGGTTGCTGAAATGCAAAGAGCATTTTCTAAAGTAAAACTTTCTCAGGGTTTAGATTTAAATATAAAAGAAACTTTTTCAAACTTATCAAATGAAATTGCTAATTTTGAAGAATTAACAAGCAAAAGTTTTCATTCTTTAAGTGAAATAGGAGAAGTTTCTAAATCTTTTCAAAAAATTTTGGATTATTATAAAAGATTAAATAAATATGAATTACAAATTACAGGAAAAGATGCTTCTGATTTTTTCCCTAAAGATTTGGTTGATATAATTTCTGGCGCAGAAAAAGCAGTTAAAAATTATGAAAAAGCGTTAAATAGTATACCAACTCAAATTCAAAAACAAACAAAAGCAATAGAGGAGCAGGAGCAAGCATTAAATTCTTTAATTGAAAAAAGAAATGACTTGGCTTCCGAAAATAGAAATTTATCTATTTCTCGCTCAGGATTAACTCAAAAAATTTCAACTAAACAAGTAGAACAAGCAGATATATCTAGTAGGATGCAAGTTGCTCAAGATAGTGGAGTTAAAAAAAGTTCCGAAGAGTATAAAGCATTAGTGGCACAATATAAAGCTGTTTCTGCGGAAATTAAATCATTAGAAACAGAACTTTCTAGTCTTGATAATAAAATAACCAAAAACCATGAAACTATGGAAGGCTTAGGAATCCAAGTATCATCAACGGGTTCAAAAATTTTAGAATTAAGACAAGAATTAGAACGAATGGGTTCTTCTCTAGAGTTTGAAGCATTAACAAAATT
>ENA-OPSC01000335-OPSC01000335.1-human-gut-metagenome-genome-assembly--contig:-NODE-335-length-26106-cov-2.387432_pt1 | contig 26106 bp, 26 predicted proteins | sample MGYA00241800_ERZ501891 | MGnify/ENA primary metagenome ERZ501891 (study PRJEB25962, sample SAMEA2042407) | human gut metagenome | biome: human gut; feature: human-associated habitat; material: faeces...
GTATCAATAACATTTACTTCAAAATTTCTTTTTAACAACTCAGGAATAATTTTATTCATAGCTTTTCTTCCTGCTGCATCGTTATCCAAGCATAATGTTATTTCTATTTCATCTTTTTTAAGTTCTTCTAACATTTGCATATGCTCTTCTGTAAGTTCTACTCCCATAAGAGCAACTGAATTTTTAAGTCCCATTTCCCAAGCTGAAATCACATCAAAATATCCCTCTAAAATAATTAACTCTTTATTTGATTTTGCATAATGATTTGCTTGATTATAATTAAATAAGATTTCTGATTTTTTAAAAATTTCTGTAACTTTTGTATTTTTATATTTCATTTTTGGATTTTCTTCCAAAGAACGACCACCAAAAGCAACTACATCTCCACTTGCATCTTTAATTGGAATTAGTAATCTATTATATTGAAAATCGTAGTATTTTTCTTCTGCTTTAGCAAGTATCCCTACATTAAAAAGCTCTTCTTTATCATATTTCTTTGAAAGCTTTTCTTGTAAAGTATAATTGCTGTTATATCCTATTTCAAAATGTTTAGCCGTATCTTCTGAAATTCCTCTTTTTTTGAGGTATTTTGTTGCCACTCCGTTATGATATTTATCATTTAATAATTCGCTTTTTGCTATATCTTTTGCATCTTTCATTATATTTTTATAATGAACTCTTTTTTGTTCAATTGGAGATAATTGTTTTGGTTTGCTCTCTGCAAGAGAAAACGGAATACTTAAATTTTGTTCTTTTATAATAAAATCATATCTTTTTAAGTAATTATCAGCTAATTCAGAGTTTCCTCTTTGCCTTTCCATTTTCTCAACAAAATTATCAATATTACCTTGTTCGTGGCAAGACCAACATTCAAAGTGCCTATCATCTTCTGTAATTGTTAAAGATGGATTAGTGTCATTGTGAAATGGGCATAGATAAGCTCCATTTCTTTGTTTCTCTATTCCATAATATTCAAACATCTTACTTAGAGATGCCGAATTGATAATTTGGTCTAATATACTCATTTTTTGCTCCTTTCGTTTTTTGACATTTGTCAAAGTTATATACCTATATCTTCTTCAAGTTCATAATTTGTAATAGAAGAAATACCTGCTTCTTTTAAATTAAATTCGTTTATCAATTCTTATGATGGTATACTTCCTTCATACCAAGAAATATAGTCTGCATTGCAACGCAATTTGTTTTCTTCATCAACATCAAAATTCAATTCATTTGTTTCAATATCAGTTTTTACATAGTCTGTTTCTTTCCATAAAAATACTGTATATTCTATATCATCAAGTATATTACTAGGTAATTCTTTGCACAATACTTCAAAATCCACACATTGAGCCAATGTTGGATATTGTTCTTTATAATATTCAAAAAATTCAGTTATACTATAATTCTTTCTTTGATGTACCTTATCACTTGCTAAATTTTTTATCCCTTTAATAATGTCATTTACATTGGTTACACCCTTATTTGCTTCAAAAGTAAATACATTTTGATGTAAATAACCTTCCTTAATAGCATAACAATAATAATCTTCATATTGATGATTATCATCATACCAATAACCTTGAAATTGGAATTTTATTAAATCAATTCCTTCTGCTTTCAATTTTGCATTTATAAATATTGTATCAATATAGCCATTGGTAGTAATTCCTTTCCAAGTTCCTTTAGTATGATTTATTCCATTAAGATATTTTACACCAGTTCCACCATATTCTTTCCATTCTAAAAGATTTTTTGTATAATCATCAATAAGATAATCTTCATTTGTAATTGGTGAATAATGTTCTTTAAGATATTCAGCTTTATTTGTTCCGTATGGTACAAAAATTTGTTTTTCTTCTGGCAATTCAGGAAGATATTGTTTTACCCATTCTTGCTTTTCTGTTTTTGCATAATCACTTTCAGTAAGGTATGCTGATAAAATATAAATATCTTCTCCTTGCCTAATAAGATTGTTTACATTATTAAGCAAGTATTCATTTGGTTCTAAATTTCTATAATAACCTTTCTCAAACAATTGCTCAAATTCTACATTATTCCATTTTGCAAGTGTTCCGTCCATATCTACAAAAATTCTCATATATTAAAATCCCATCTTTCTTCAATAATTTCATTGTCCATTTCTTCAAACTCTTCTGTAGGTGATTTTTCTTCTTTAATATTCATATTTTCATTAACAGATAAATCATTATTATACTTTTTTTCTATATCGTCTTTAATATATTTATCATTTGCATTTTTTTCTCTTAATTCTTGTAGCTCTTTTTTTATATCTTTTCCTTCAAAAGCTACTATCAATGGCAAAATTGCACATCTGCCTGTTCTATCATAATTAGCCGTCAAAATATCGTCATTTGTATATTCGCTGAAAAGTTTACTTGCCTTTTCTTTATCATCTCGAGTTTTACAAAATCTTTCAATAAGTTTCTGTAGTTGCCTTTTGTTTCCTATTGACATTGAAAACATTTCACTATGATAGATGTCATTTTTGGGGTCGTATGTAAATAATTCTTTATGACTTTTTATTAAAGTCATATATTCATATTCTTTTTCTTTCATATGTTTGTCCGTCCTTTTTTATTTTTATAAGTCAATATCAAAGTCTTCTGTTTTATCTTCATTCTTGTTTATTTTTTCTGACTTTATTTGTTCAATAAATGTAGGTATTTCTTTAAATCCTATGCTATCACAATAATATGCTTTACTTTCTCCATTACACTCAATAACAATAATATCACTTACACTTAAAGAATGTCCCTCAAAATCATTAGGCATTTCTTCTGTAAGATTAAATATGGTATAAATTTTTTCGCAGGTGTCTAATATTTCCTCTTTACTCGATATATCTATACTTTTCATATTGCCAGTATAAACTTTTTCATAATTTGATGTTCGTATATCTTCTGCACCATTTTTCAAAAAATCAAACGGAGAAAAACATAAATTTCTATCAAGATTTTCTTCTACTTTTAATTGATATATTGTATATTGAGTTTGTTTAAATGTATTTTTGGTATTTTCTTTATTTTCTATTTTATTGATATTGTTGTAGTTTTTAATTATATTATCTACTACAACATCCATTGTTGAATGATAATATGTACCAAAATAAATATCATATTTTTCTAATAAATCTCTTATTTTGTTATCTATTTTTTTACTCTCTTCAAGAGAATGTATTCTACCTGTTTGTTGAAAGTTTTTTCCTCTATTGATAAATAGGTTAAAATTTGAATTTGCTTTAAATTCTTTTACTGCTTTTTCTTCAAACTCTTCATTAGGTTGTTTTAAATACAATAAACTTAAAATTGTAGGGCTATCTGTTACAATAACATCAACTTTGCCAATTAGCCTATCTACTCTTCTTTTTTGTTCTTCATATAATATCTTTTGATGTTCAAGTGAACCGTCAAGAATATCCGTCTTATTTTCCCAAACAAATTCTTTTGCATATTCTGATACATATTCAGTTTCAAGATTTCTCTTTTTTAATTCACTGGCAATTTCCCAAGCACAAGTTGTTTTTCCTGCACCTGGACCTGCCAATAAATTAACTACTATTGTTTTCTTATTGTTTTCCAATCTTAAACACTCCTTTTAAAAATAATCACTTACATCTGGCATATCTAAATTTTGTTCTTTTCGACTTTCTATAAGTTCATCAATTGCATTATCATATTCTTTTTCCATACCCAAATAACAAAAAGCATATTCATTGAGATAATGGTCTTCTATTCCAATATCTTCAATATCATTTAAAATTTGTTCTTTTTGACTTTCTATAAGTTCATCATAATTATCGTATGTAGTAAAAATTTCATTTTTACCATTTTCATCATATATTTGTATAGAACATTTTATATATGATAATAATGCTGTTTTAGGAGATACTGGTTTAGATAAATCATCGTCAATTATAACTCCATCTTCAATTATTGGTTCGTAATATTTTCCATCTCCAAAACCATAATATGATAAATAGACTTTATTTTCATATTCAACCATCGTATAAGCTGATTGTGTTTCAAAGATGCTTTCTGCAATCAACTTATCTGCTAAATAATGTACTGGCGTTTTGTAATTCATTGGTATTTTATTTTCTTCTGTAAAAATAGTTTCTCTGGCAATCTTATCGTAATAATCATAATTGCTTGGAGTAATATTTTGTAGCATACTAGTGAATTTGTCGGAACTCATTAAATATAAAATAGCACTATCCCAATCTCCTTTTTCTATTTCTTTACCATTACTTAAATTAGGTGATTTTTTGCCACTAATAATATCAATATCTCGTCTTTCTTCAAATGGTTTATAATAGGTATCTTGATGATAAATACTAAGTCTATCTATAACATTGGCAAGATTTGTAAACCTATCATTTTCAATTCCACCTAAATTTGCTTCTTGATAATCTACAAGTTTAAATTCTCCATTTTTATCAATATCAAGTTCAAAATTTTCAGTGGATATTATTTCACCTGCAATGCTTATCGCTACTGCACGGTCGTAATCCATCTCATTATATTCGATGTTACATTCATTTTTGAATATTTTAAATTTTCTATTCATAATTTTGCCTCCTTAATAGTCATAATCATAATCAATTTCTACTTCTTCATACATTTTCTGATATTCATAATCAACACGGCAACTTTCATAATACGCATCAATGTCTTTTATTATTGTAGGGTGCATATTCTCAGTATCTATTTCATAAAATTTTACTTCCTGTCCACCACTATTTCTATGTTGAAGGTAATAACTAATAGTATCACTTGTCGCTACCTCTTCTTTTGGAATTAGATTTGTGCCATTTGTACGAACTATCCATAAATAATTATCAGATTTATTTTCGCTTGAAAGTTCATTCAAGTCATATACATAATAGTCATTTTGATAATTTTTTACATACTTTTGTACAATCTTATCGAGTTGTGAAAAAGCTTCATATTTTTGCATATTTAAAACCTCTTAATATTCATATTCTTGTTCATTTTCTAAATTTTTAGATATTTCTGATATTGTTTCACTCAAATTTTCCTTATTTACTTTAGGTGCAACATTTGTATATTTTAGACTATTATCTTTCCAAAATTCCCCTGTCAAACCATATACTTCATTTACTGTATATCCTACACATTCTTTACCTGCACCTTCAATTTGAATATTTCTTATCATATCTGTCGGAAAAATAAAATCTTTTTCAAGATAACTGTCAGGATACCCACCACTTCCAGACCATTCATTAAATAATCCAATATTAGTATCTTTATCAACAACTATATATGTGTTTACTTTTTGCAGTTCTCTACAAAAATCACTGATTTCATTTCCTCTAAGTTTTATATATATTCCGAGTTCACTCATTGCTTCACTTGAATTATTGTTTATATCATAGCAAATTCCTTTTATAAATTCTGGTTCAGCATTTGATTGATATAATAAGTTTTTGTATATGTCTTTAAGTGTGTATCCTTGTTGATGAATAAGATAAGTAAGTGAATTATCAAGACAATTCAAATTATCACAATCTATGTTCCAATTTACAAATGGTGTTTCACAGTCATTACCAAACGCTGTTACGATACTTCCCATATCATAATTTTGTTCTTGAGAAGTTGCTAATAAGATATTTACTTTTATTTCTGTATTCGCTAATAAGTCCTCGATATTCCAATCAATACCTTCATATCCACAATTATATAAGTCTTCAATTATTTCTGTATAATCTTGTTTTTGAATATAATTTTTAATTTCAGATGTAGGAGAATTTTCTATAAGATAATCTATAAATTCTTTCTCTAGCTGATATTCGTAATCTGGATTTAGTTCATACAATTCGTCAAGAATTTTATTTTCCAGCAATACATCTTCTTTATAATGAATATTATCATTTATATGTTTTTGTATTGTTTCTTTCGATACCATATCATTATAATCCCAATAAACTTCAATACAATTTTCAAGATTACAATATTCCTTAATCTTTTCTTTGAGATATTTTTCATATCCCTGTGGTTTTTTATTATTCATAAGCGTTGCTCCTTTCGTTTTTTGACATTTGTCAAAGTTATATATCTATATCTTCTTCAAGTTCTTGTACAATATCCAGTTCATCACAGAACTCCGATAGATTATCTAGCATTTCTTGTATATTCTCTGCATCTTCTACAAGTATTCTTATTGGTGGCACTTTTAAACGATTATTGTCAATATGTCTTGCTTCAATCCACATTTCAATATGTTCATCTATATCAAAATCATTTGCATATTGTTTTATTTCTTCAATAGCTTTTTCTACATTATTATTATGTTCAATAGCAAAGCCAAAGTCTTCTCCTGCTGGTGAATGTTGATAAAGTTCCCAACCAGTACCACAATTAAAATCACATTCATTTACATTCCAACCATAATTTTCAATAGCTTTTTTTAAATCTTCAATGTTATAAATTTTATTTTTCATAAAAAAATTCCTTTCTACATTTGCATTTTTATTTATTTTTTAATAGCAAAAAGAGAGAAAAGGTCTTTTTAAGAAGTCCCTTTCTCTCTTTATAATCATTATACTAAACGTTTGTTCTTATGTCAACAATTTTTTTTATTTTTTACTTTTTAACAGATGTCTAATTCTTGCTCATATTCTTGATTTAAAAAGTCCATAAATTCAACTTGTTCAAAATCCGTATTATCCATATTTTTAAAAACTTCATTTGTATCATTATGAATAGAAAATGTAACTTCATTTTCATTGAAGTTTTTAAATATATTTTTTTCTTTTGTCATTTCCAACAACTCATCAAAGCACTTATTTATTGCCTTTCTTTCTTCTCCTTCCGGAAATGCCTTTATGATTTCATTGCTTATGCCATCACAAGCTACTGCATTTTCAGAATGACCACATAAATAGTCGCTTATATTAGGATTTAATTTGTCTTTGACATAACAAGCAAATGCTCTTGCAAACATCTCACAATTACTCTGCCAATATCCTTTATCTTCTTTTGAAAACATTTTATCAAATTTAATGGAGTTTTCATAGAAATCTGTTCTTACTTTTCTCGGAGCATTAAGTTCTGTTCTCTTTTCTGTAAGCATAAAGAGTTGATAAGTTATAAGTTCTTTTTCTTTATTGCTCATATCTTTATAAAAAGCATATTCAGATAATTTATTTAAAGTATCAGAATACTTATTATTTGTTTTTGCTTCAAAATAATCTTCTTTTGATATGTTTTCATTTAAAAGTTTTTCAATACAACTATCTATTTCTTCTTTGTTATCTTTTATATATTCATAACTTAATTGTACTTTAATATATTCTTTTACATTTTTCTTTTGATAATCATAAATTGTTTTATATTGTTTATACTTTTCTGGATATTTATTTTGTAAATCATTTTCTGAAACTGTTTTAAAACGCATTGTTTCAGTTATTTTATCTGCTAATTCATTATATGTATTAGTTAAATAATCGTCTTTTCCAGCTATCACTTTTCCTAAATAGTGGTCTAATGCGTGTCCCCATTCGTGAGCCAAAGAACCTGCTCCCCTCATTTTAGTTAGGTTAATTACTTTTCTCAATGGCTCATAATGAGCAAGAGCTGATGACCGTCCTCTAGCTCCATACGCAATTGATAATTCTCCATTAAGAGCAATATTTTTACTATTTATATCTAATGCTTGTGCCAAATCAACAAAAGCATCATATGAAAAATTTAAGTTTTGTTGTCTGTCGTTTTCATTTAACCAGTTTCCAAATTCACCACCATAAAATCCAAAAACATTTAGCATATCTTCACCAGTTATATTTCTATTATTTCTGTAATCGTAGCCTATTCGGTTAATATGACTTAATTGTGGTGGAACAAGCTTTGTCTTTCTTTTTTTAGTTATTTTTGGTTCTTCTTTTTTATTTTCAAGTATTGTTGATTTTGCTTCTTCAATACTTTCAAAATTGTTGCCTATAATATTATGTCGCTTATCAAGTATAAAATATGTTCCCTCTTGCCAATTTTCCTCAATAGCATAATCTCCTGTTGGATACATATATGCTGTGCCAAATGGCAGTTTTATACTAACTCTTATTTTGTTATTATAATCTGTATCCCAAGTTACATTTTCATACTTATGAAAAAAATAATCAGCAAGTGTTTTTTGCTCTTCTGTATATAAAAATTGCTTTTTTGCTATTTCATTGTCTAAATTTATGAAACTACTTATTTGTGCAACTTTAAAAAGTTTATTATTTAAGCAGCCATATGTTTCGTGATTAGCTTTATAAAGATAATTTTTTTTAGTAACATACTTTAAGATAACATCATTGAAATATGTCAATATTTCAGCATCTTTTTTGATAGCAAGTGTTTTATCTCTTATATCTGAAATAAAACTTATAAAGCCTTGTTGATATTCTTCTGTGTTTCTTGCAGGAGTGGTAGGTAAAGCATCACGAATTAGTTTTGTGAAATATGCTATTCTTACTGACTTGCCATTGTTTACCATTTCTTGATAATTAGGTTTAATCCAAACATTATTTTTATTGATATATTTATTTTTTTCTCCATCATTCATATCAATAATATCATCTAAAATCAAACCTCTTGACTTCCATACATCTTTTCTTGCTCCACCTATTTTATTTCCAAAATCTTGTGTCTTTGCCATATTTATTCCTCACTTTCATATAAAGTTTTTGGCTCATAAATTAAATCTGTTCTATCAAAAGTATATTCGCAACCATCTTCATCTTTTATAAAAACAGAATTGCAAAAAGGATTAAAAAAATCACCTCTATACAAAATTATAGGAATTGTAACTTTATTATTCTCAGTTATAAATTCTACTAAAGCATCTTTTTTTGAAATAGCAAAAGTACCTATTTTACTTTTCATTTCTTGAAGTTTTTCATTTGTAGTATCTTTCAACATTATTTTTTCGTATTTTGTATTAAGCATTTTATATACCTCCGTTTTTTATATTTTCATTTAATCAAAAACTACTCTCATTCCGATGTAAATACCTTCGCTGTCTTTGAGTGGTATGCACTTACCAGATTTCCCACTTTCATAAAGATATTTACTTGCTGCTTCTGAAACATTGCTCATAGTATAACCATCACTAAATAGAAAGTCTTTATTTTTATATACCTTATTAGGTTTAGGCTTAGATGAAGAACTTCCAGTATTTCCACTACTTGATGGCTTATTTGGTTTTGATGAACCACTAGGTTTGGATATTTGTGTTGTTTTTTGCTCTTCTACGACCTCAACAGTACAATAATCTTTAAGTCCATTACATTCAACTGAAATTGTTGCATTACCTTTATTTACTGCTGTTATTTTTCCATTTGCATCAACTGTTATGACATTAGAATTGTCAGATACAAACTGTGGTTTTTGATTTCCAAAATAATCTAAATCTACAGTTGATGTTTCTCCAATTTTTAAGTTTATATTTTTATTGTTAATCACTAATGATGGTTCTATTATTTTTAAATTACATTCTACTGTTGCTGCATTTTCGTTATTATCTGTTGCTATGACTGTTATAATATAGTTTCCTGCTGTTTTATAATCAACACCATCATCTTTTACGACTATTGAAGAAATACCACTTAAATCGTCTGCTATAAAAGATTTTGACAAGTCTGGCTTTTCGCTTTCATCAATTATTTTTGCAATTTTTATTTCTTGTGGATTATCTGTTGAAAAAGTTGGAATTGTTGTATCCTTTACTTCAACACTTGCCTTTCTTTTAAAATCTTTTGTAAATATTTCTTTATTTTGTATTTTATAAATATGATGGTGAGTTATTTCTATTTCATATTCTCCGATTGCTGGATAGTCTTTTCCTTCTTCATTTGGTATTAAATACTCCATATTAGTATTTTTATCGTTTATTGTTTCTTCTATTTCTATAAAATCACTTAAATTCGGTATATATTTTTCTCCATATTCAATAACTATACTTTTATTTGATAATTTAAAAGTTTGTGATGATATGAAGAAAAAAACAACACCTAAAATAATTACAATTAAGACTGAAATAATTATACTAATAATAATCTTTTTCTTCTTTTTATCTTGTAAATACATTTGAATTATTAGTTTTTCTTTATCAGTCATATCACCACTCCCTTTCAATTTTTGTCTATAAACTTGTAATTAAGTATTATTAACTCAATAATTCTAACTTAGAAAATATTTTTTAATACTATTTTCATTTAATTTATGATAATAGATTTTTATATTTCAATATTTTCATAATTCTCATTATTTTCTACATCTGATAAATCTTTTTCTTCTTTTTTATCATCAGATGCAGTCTTACTTTTCCAAGAATTAAACTCTTTTTGTACCTGTTCTGCACTTAAAGTTTCTTGTTCTTGTTCTTTTTTTACTTTATCATATCTTCTTATTGTAATTTTCTGTTCTTTAAAAAAAGTTATACAAGCCATATTATTGCTAAAATGCGATGGATAAACAAAATTTTGGTTCATATCAATATAATAGTCTGAAAATTTTGATGACTTTGGAAATTGTATCGACAATAATGTCATCTGTTTTCCGTCTTTTGTTATATTCCTTCTATTAAAAATTTGTTTTTTACTAAAAGAAACAAAAATTTTTTCTTTTTCTGCCATAATTCTTCCTCCTTTTTGACAAATGTCAAAACTAAATAATATATATTAAAATTTTGACATTTGTCATTTTTTTCTTTTTAAACAAATTTAGACAACTTCTGAAAAATCTGCTTCTAATTTTTCAAGTTTTTGTTTAAGTTCTTGTAGCTTGTTTATTTTTTTTTCGCATTCTTTAATTTGTTGCAAAAGTGGTTCAACTTTTTGTTGTGCCATATCTTTTGCTTTTTCTTGCTTTGCAATCTCTTGTTCTACTTGTTTTATTGTAAAAGCCATATTTCTACTTCCTTTCAATTTTTGACATTTGTCAAAGTTTTATTTCTTTCTAATTTTTTTACTTACCAAAATAAATATTACAATAAATGTAACTAATAATCCCCCTATTGCAACTAATTTTATTGTGATATTCGTATCACCTGTGTCAATTATTTCAACAGGGATTTCTGTATATGTATAGACAACCTCAATAGTATCTTCTGTCATCTCTCCTTTGGCATTTTGTGGGACTTCTGTAAGCTCATAGCCGTAGAAAGATTTTGCTTCTGTTTGATATTTATCAAAAACTTTTCCGTTTATTATGATACTGTCAGCAAGACTATTCCCTGCTTCATCTACATATTTTACAATAACCTGACTATCTTTCAATGACATCTTCTGCCATTTCGCCTTGAGCATTGTTTGGTATTTCTGTAAGCTCATATCCATAAAAAGTTTTTGCTTCTGTTTTGTATTTATCAAACACCTTGCCATCTATTGTAATACTGTCAGCAAGTTCTTTTCCTTCGGTGTCTTTGTAATTTACGATGACTTTAGTATCTTTAAGCTTGTAGATATAATCTACTGTTATGACATTTTCTGTCATCTTTCCTGTTGCGTTGTGAGGAACTGCTGTAAGTTCATAGCCATATATATCTTTTGCTTCTGTTTGGTATTTATCAAACACCTTGCCATCTATTGTAATACTATCAGCAAGTTTGTTTCCTTCGGTATCTTTGTAATTTACAACTACACTCGTTTTCTTTAATTCTGATTGTATTGTAACATTATGCTCAATGTTTCGTGTAACTTTGTTATCTGGAATAATAATTGAATATATTCCAAAAGCATATTGAGGTTCAACTTCTTTATTATCTACAATTACTTTAGATAATTTATATCCTTTTTTCAAGGAAAATTTAACCTTGGATTGTGTATCATCACTATGTTTTACTACAGTAGTATCTGATACAATGTCATTATAAGATGTATCGTTAATTTTAACAAAACCATTATCAATATTAGCATTAACGGTAACTTTATATCTTAATGCTGTAAAGACAGTATTTGTATTATAATTATTTTCATCAAACACTGTAGATGCACTATTATTAGCACCGTTGGTTTTATCTCCTGTACCGATATTAAATGTAACTGGGATATTTACAGTATATAAATGTGAATAAAACTCTTTACTTTTAATATATTCATTTTTTAATACTGCTTTTACTTCATTACCATTTGTGCTTATATCAAAATATGATGTTACATTTTTTCCGTCTTCATTTTTTATAGTTATATCATCAACTATATCTAAATTACTATTAAGAGTATTAACTATCTCTATATTTTTCCAAGATTGTGCATTTCCAAAAAAGTCAAGTTGTGTTGCATAATAGTTATTAGGGATATATTGGGATATTGAATAATTAAATCTTTCCCCTTCAAATACTATTTCTTTATCAACTTCCATTATAGGTTTATCAACTTTAAATGTATATGGAGAGGCAAAAGTAAATGCTATTCCACAGCCATATCCCGAATAGAACAATTTAAAAGTAGCTGACTTATCAAAATCTTGAACAGCAACTGCCGAATTATTTATTTCTAATTTGTTAGTGTCTTTATACGGTGCTTCCCCTTTAGAATAATCAGGAACTCGTACACCTTTATCATTATCTACATCAGTCAGCCAAACTCCTTTTTTATAGTAAACACTTCCGTTTGAACCATCAATAGTAAAACCTTCATTACCGTCCCACAAATCGCCTTTACAGGAATTATTTGTTACTTGTATATCAATATCATAAATAGTAGATGTAGCACCTTGAATTTTTGCAGCTTCATTAGTTCCTGCTTTTAAATATTGCATAGTAAAATGTGAACTTGCTGAATTGGTATTAAACCATATTAACACTAAATCGGAATTTGCATATCTACTTACTTCTATGCAAGTCCTTCTTATATCATCTGGATTTGTTGCTGGGGTTATTGAAGGATAATTCTTAACTAATTTATCTCTTGTATCCAGATTATTTTTAAATAATTCTATATCGTCTATCCTAAGAATTACATCACATAAATCGCCTTCTTCATCAATTGCTGAATTAGTGATTTTTAATTCAATAACTTCATCATAGGCAGCCCAAATACTATATCTGCCATTTGCAAAATTTGTCGTGGAAGCTGTATTATTTTTGGTCAATTCAACTTTACTGTCTTTTGACCAAAAAACAGTTCCATAAGAATATTTAGCTTCTAATTCTTTTATATCTGTATAATCATTAGTTTTATTATCCATAGCAAAAACTTGTAATGGAAGAGAAAAAAATACAGTTATTATTGATAAAAATACTGATAATAACTTTTTAAATAATTTTGTTTTCATTGTGTTACTCCTTTCCCGTATAATTTGTAATAATTACAAGTAATTCATTGGATTAACATATACTTGTGGATTGTAAGATGTTAATACTGATAAGTGGCAATGAGGTCCAGTTGAATTTCCTGTTGAACCACTTAATGCTATTACTTGTCCTTTTTTTACTGTTTGACCTACAGAAACATTTAATTTGGAATTATGAGCATAAAGTGTATACAATGTTTGACCTTCAAACTGATGCTTTATTACTACATATTTTCCATATGAATAATTAAGATTTTTAACTACTATTACTTGACCGTCTGCACACGCACATATTGGTGTGCCTATTGGTACTGGAAAATCCACACCGTTATGTTTTCCTCCTGATGGATAAGTTCCATAACCAGCAGATATTTTTCGATAAGATGTAGGATATGCTAAAATACCGTTACTTTGTCCAGTATCTAATATGTCATCACTTCCGAAACTACCTGAGCCTAAGTTCAAACCTGCTTCTTCTAAAATCATATCAAAGTCTTCTGAATTATACAGATTATCTATATTTTCATTTAATTCATCAGTAAAAAATGTAGTAGCATTTTCATCATATGTAGCATTTTCACTTTTGTAAAATTTCTTTAAGTAATCTGTATTATTTTTAATCCAATTCTTATAATCTTCAAGAATACCTATTGTAACAACATATTTTTTAGTTGTTGTTACTGCTTCTTTGATAAGATTTCCTTCTTCATCATATACTGCTTCTTGAAGAGTATATTCTGATGTCTGTTGTTCGGAAATATCATATAATATCTTATCTTTTTCTAATTTTTCAAAAAGTTCTATTTCTTCTTTACTTCCGTTCAACTCGGGTTGTAATGACTGTATAGTTGATAGTGCTGCTCTCCAGTCAATATATGCTATTCCGTTATATGTACCATCTACAATATATCCATTATCATAATATGATTTTGTAGTGTTTTGAAATTCAGTCTGAACTTCATTTATATGATTGGCATATATTTCTAACTGTTCCTTATTCATACTTCCACCGAAAATATAAAGAGATGCAGCTATAATAACAATTACTAATAAAAAGATAAGAAAAAAAGGTAATGAACTTATTAATGCTGTAGTAACTGCCTGAATTATTTGTGAAATTGCTTTAATCACAATTTGAATTAGTTTATTAACTCCTTTTATTGAAGTTCTGGCTAATTTTTCAGTTGCTTTTGCTTCAACTTTTTTTATTTTTTTCATTGCTGAATTGATAGGCTTAGAAGTAATTTTGGTATTTACTTTATGAGTAATCTTTCCAACAGGTTTTCCTATTAAATTTCTTCCTGCGAATTTTGAAAAGGTTTTAACTTGATTAGCTCCACTTCCTACACTATCTACATTACCGTCTGCATCAAAGACATACAAATTGTTTTTAGCAAATCTTTTCGCCTTATCTACAATTTTATTTTTAGCCTTTAATGTTTTCATAACAGGAGTTATGACTTTTTCAGCTTTTGATTGTGTTTTATCAACACCTGTTTTTATTTTGTCAGCAGTTGAACTAATTATTTCATCTTCAATATCTTGTGCCGATGTTTCAATAGTTTTGCCGATTTTATTTTCTGTTTCTTCCGAAAATGAAGCAAACATTTTCTCAATATCAGTTTCTTCATTTTCTATACCTGTTGCCAATTTATTAGATATAAATTGATTAGCATTTGTTTCAGATGCTTCTGTAAGAGCTGATGTTTGAAGTGGATTTGTTTCTTCTTCTTCCATCATCTCTTTTTTTATATTGCTAACCATCTTTTGCATTTCAGAAACAGAAGCATATCCTATTTCTTTTGCTATTCGTTTTGCTTTTTCTTGTTCATAAAGAGTTGAATTAGTGTCTTTTCCTAATGCTGATAAATCATCATTATTCATTGAAACACCACCTATTCTCTAACTTTTTGCATACTATCAGTATTATTTAATTCGTATATGTAACTTTCCTTAGAAAATACATTTTTAAATGGTACTATGTCATGTCCATATACTATTAAACCTTGTCCACTTTGTGCAGTTAATGAACAATAAGAAGCTTCTTCTGGTGAAATATCAAAGATATTACATATAGCTTTTAAGTCCAATGCTTTTTGCTTTAAAATAACGGCAAATTCACTATTGGCTAAAATATCACAACCTGCTTCACTATTTAAAACATTACTAATTCTTTGTGTAATAATAGTAGGTAAAACACCCATTTTTCTACCTGTTTTATATATTCTTGCAATATAGTTTGAAGAATATGGATTTTCCAAAAGAATATGAAATTCATCAATATAAACCCAAGTATTTCTACCCAACATTTTATTTTTTGCTACTCTATTCATTATATGTTCAAGTATAACTAAGTAACCTGTTGTCTGCATTGATTGAGTTAAATCACTTAAATCAAAACTTACTATTCTTTTATTTATTTCAATATTAGTATCTTTTGAAAATAAGTCCATACCACCTTTTACATATCTTTCAAGAATTAAAACAAGATTTTTAGCTTCTGTTTCTTCATAACTTTTTAACTCTTGATAAAAAACAGGGAAAGAAGGTTTATTTTTTCCAGTCAATTCATAATCTTCATAGATTTTCTTTGTTGCTCTATCAATTATGCTTTCCTGCTCACCTGTTAAATTACCAACAATACTTGCCATAAAAGCTAAAACAAATTCAATCTTTGTTTTTATTGGGTCTTTATCTTCTGAAACATACTGCAATTCCATATCAAAAGGATTGATATGAGTATTTGCTGTTGTTGATATTTTAATAGTTTGACTTTCTCCCTCAAATGCTTTCAACGGAGCTTCATACTCATTTTGAGGGTCAATAACTACAATTTCGTCTTTCGGATAACGAATAGCAACTTGTTCTAGGTCAGTTTTAGCAAAGAATGATTTACCTGAACCTGATGTTGCCAGAATACAACCATTTCCGTTTAATAATTTTTTTCTATCACAACATAGCATTTTTTTAGAAACTAAATCCGTGCCATACCATATAGACTTTGGATAACATACTGTTTTAGAATTAAACGGAACACTTGTTGCTACTGCTTCACTATGCAGCGACCTTTGAAATTGTAATGTATTATGTCCGAAAGGAAGAACATTTTGCAAACCTTCTAATTGTTGCCAATCCAGACAAGAAATTTCTACAAGATATTTACTTGCAATAGTTTTTATTTTTTTTACTGCAAGTTCCATCTCATTAAGACTTTCAGCCTGTATCAATATAAGAATATTTTTTTCAAACAACTTTTGCTTTTTCTTTGAAAGTGCTTTCCGTAAGCCTTCATAGTTAGCAAGTTGGTCTTCTAGTTTTTGGTCTTTTACATATTCATAATTATAATTATTTTTGTTAGCTCTTTTAATCTTTTCCAGTCTTTCTGTTTGTAAGCCACTTATCTTTTTCTCAAGTTTATTAAGTACATATGCAGGGTCTTTGGCTGTTATATTTTCAGTAACTGTTAAATTAAATTCTTGTAGTGTTGTCAGAGAATTATAGAACTCTGGACTTATACTCGTTGGAAATTTGCTAACATACATTATTTTAAGGAATTTTTTATCATCAATAGAAATATAATCTTTTTCCTTAAAACTTATTTCTTCCTTAGGAGCAAGGAAATCATAAACACTTATGTTTTTTTCTTTTATAAGATTTACTATATTATCATCATTTGGATAATCTAATACAAATGGTGTTAAATGAAAAATATTATACAAGAACTTTAATCTCTCTTGTATGCTACACTTTCTGATACTTGACTTAAATAATGCAAAACTTTCTTCTATTGTCATTTGATATTGGAAAAAGAAATCTTTTGCTTCATCAAATGTTTCGGCAATTATACTTACTACTATAAGTCGTGTTTCGCAAAATGTTGTTTGTTTACTTCCTAAATTACTTTCTATGCCTTCATTAAATTCCTTTATAAGTTTCTTCACATTTTCTGGTGCACCGTCTTCTGCTGTATATATATATTCTTCTTTATAGGTTTTTGTGGCAACTGGCAGTCCACAATGAACTACTTCAATGTGCATATTGGCATCAAGTGAATTTAGGTAATCTACATATTTTAAAAATAAAGATGTTTGTGTTTCCTGATTTGCTTTTGAAAAAGAAACATCTGTATATTCATAACATACACTATATAAATCTTCACCGATTTGCATTATTCCTGTTTTTTCATCATATTCTTTGAAAAAAACTTGCATAATTTGTGGTGAAGTTTTAGGTATATATACTTTGTTCTTTTTAAAAGAATTTGTTATATTTTCTATAATTTTGTTAATCAAATTCTGTCGTTCTCCTTTCCTCTAATATTTTATCAATTTCATAAATTTTGTTTGGCATAAGTTTATTGAACATTTTCTTTACTGTTGTTCCTTCAATAGTTGGTTTATGAATAAGAGCTTTTTTATTTTCACTATATAATGTTACATTTGTTTTTATTTTTCCTGTATTATTAGTTACTTTTATAAATGTTGCATTATATTTTCTTTTATAATATTTTAAAAAAGCTATTTCATATTTTTCTATTTCATTCATCATAATTAACCAACTTTTTCAATAACTTTTGCCTTTCTTCTGGTGTCAGAGAACCTATAAAGTCTTCTTCAACATTTGTATTTTCAGACTTGTTTTCAATCTCAGTTGTTTTATTTTCTTCGATATTAGGTATCTCTTCTACTGTTGGTTCTTCTGCACTTTCAGAAGATATTTTTATTTCTTCTAATATGGCTTCCTTTTTCTCTATTGGTTCTGTTTCTTTTTCAATCTCAGTAGTTACTTCTTTTTGTTCTTCATTTTCTTCAAAAAGATAACTGTACTTTGATTTCGCTTTTTCTAATAGCTTTTCTTGTTTTTTCTTCTTTTTTAATTCCTTCTTTGAAAGTTTAGGTTCGGCAAATTTTTGTTGCTGAATTTTTTCTTTTTCCTTAGCAATTACTTTATCTTCTTTTAAATCAACACTTTTATCAGATAAAGTTTTTTCTTGCAAAACTTCAACTTTTTTTATATTTTTTTCTTTTTTTGCTTTTTCTTTTTTAACTTTTTGACTTTTTTCTGCTTTTGGCTCTTCTACGGCTTCTATTTTTTTAGCCTTTTTATTTTTCTTTTCATGAGCTTTTTCCCATTCTTCATCTGTTATGTATGTTAATGGTTTACCAAATTTAAAGAAATGTCTATACCAAATCGGCAATAATTGTTCTGCTTTTAAATCGTGAATTTTTATAAATCCAATAAAACCAATTATTGCAGCTTCAATAGTTACAATAAATTGTGCTAAGTCATCACCTATTTTTTTGGAAAGTATAAATATGCTTGGTACAACAATTATTACCATCAAAGCCGAAAATATCCATTGCCTAAAAGTTAATCCTTTGATTTTTTCTTCATAATTATTTATTTCATCATATATAACTACTTCCAGTTGTTCCATTATAAATTACCCCCTTCCAAAAAATCTATCACTTAATTGACTTGATAATGAAATAAGTGCTGCAAACAAACCATTATTAAATAGAATGGCTATTATAATTCCGAAAGTACCATCAACACTAACTGCTGACTTCATTCCTGTCATATAAATAAAAGTGCCTATATAAATTATTACTGCTTCAAAACATACACCAGCAAACTGCATAAAGAATGATATGGCTTTTCCTCTATATGTATCTCCTTCGGCTGCCAGAGCTATTGGAATTGGTGAAAACATCATATATAAAAGTAATTTAACTGCTCTTAAAAATACTTGAGAAAGTATCATTATAATAGATGCCATATATGGAATTGCTAAAATTATGAAAACACCTGTATAAAGCACTTCTTTTAAAATATTATCTTGTGAGTTAATTATCGCCATAATTTCTTCTGTAAGATTAAATGGTACTTCATCTACTTTAAATCCTATCTTATCTTCTACTGGTAAATATATTCCATTATATATCATGTTAGAAATTTCTTTAAAAAAGGATAATGAACCTTTAACAAAGGCAGCTAACAAAAAGAACAATGCTACTCTTAATACAATTTTTTGCCACGAAGCTCTTTCAACACCGTCTTGTGTAAGTAATTTCACAAGTTGTATCATAAAGAACAAAGTCAATAAAGATGTTCCTATTGCAACCATACTTAAATTTATATCTTCAACATATTTGTATAATGTAAACTTTTGAGCATTCATTATAATATTGGGATTTAATAAATTTATTACGGTTTTTCCTAAATTATCTGATGATATTTCTATGCCGAATAAAGAAAAAGCAAAAGAATATATACCTTCAATTATCCATTCCAATTATATATTCTCCTCCTATCTTTTTGACATTTGTCAAAGTTTTCTTTTTGTTTTTACAGTCCAAATATATCAGGTGCAAATGCAAAGGCAACTACCATTCCTCCACCGAGAAGTGTCTGCAAACCGTTTGTTTTACTTTCTGAGTCGTTTCTTTGCCAACCCAATGCAAACATAATTCCACCAATCAGCATTACCAAAGCACCGATTTTTTTAAGCCATTCGCAAAGAAAATCTACAAAGTTATCTACAACGCTTGTACCTGGATTAGCTGCAAAAACAATTGTTGGCATTAAAGATACAAGCATAGTGCTACAAAATATTGCTATTTTCTGTGGTAACTTTTTAGTGAACTTAGTATTTTCAACTTCATCACAAAGGTTCTGTCCTTTATTTATAAACTCATTAAATTTATTGCTTATTTCAACATATTTTTTTATAAAGTATTCTTTCATATCACTAACTCCTTAATATAATTTTTTAATGTTATTTTTAAAATATTTTTAAATACTCATTTTTTACTCCTTTCGTGTGATTTATATTTTGAAAGTAATTTTTGACATTTGTCAAAATTCAACTTACATAAACAGCGTGTAATACATGCCTTGTATTTTTATCTCTGTTAGTACAAGTCGATAATGTAATTATTTCATCATTTGTATTTATTTTTTCTATTAAAGTTCCATCTTCCCACTTTGTACTTTTTAATAACTGTGATTTGTATTCAGTTATGTCATCTACATATGGATTATATATATTTCTGTCATCACTTTTTATTGAACTATGAAAAGATATAACCTTATATTCTTTTATTTCTCCTGATGGAAAATAAATATATATATGATTATTCTTTGCAAAGTTGGAATTTGAAAATTTTTTAAGTTGTGAAAACATTCTGTTATTTGCAAGATTATGTCCGTAAATTATTGTATTTGCACAATTAAAAGGATTGACTATATTTCCATCAACAAAGATTGTTCCACCTTTTGAATATTTTCCATAGATATTTTTGTGTATGTATTTTGAATTATTGTACTGAACCTGAACAATAGGATAATTTATAGATGTATTCGGTATTCTAATCCAAGCTATAACATCTTTATTTATTCTATTTAACTTATTCCAATCAATAGAAAATGGTTTTTTCTCTTTTTTTACTCCTTTTGTATCTTCTTCATAGTTTTTACTGTTTTCGACAACTTCTTCTATAATTTGGTCTTGTGTTTCTTTAACTTCTTTATATTCTTTTAAATCGTTAAATGATATTTTTATCATCATTATTGCTACTCCTACTATTCCTATAAATAGCAAAAAAGCAAGTATTTTTAGTAACTTGCTTTTATTCTCTTTTATTTTTATTGACACAATCTATATCACCTACTTTTTGACATTTGTCAAAGTTTTTAAGTATAACAAAAGGAAGCCCACTTTGTGTGCTTCCTCTAATAATCATTATAGTTACTATCCACTACTTTGTCAAGTGTTTTTTAGTATCCATCATAATCTTCAAAGTAGTCCTTTGAGCTAAGAATATTAACACCTTTCTAACATACTTTCGCCAACAATAAGATTTCTTTTTTTAAGTTGTCATCAACGGTAAAATTCGTCCATAAATCAAAAACAAAATTAAAATATCTATGAATAATTTTTTCATCTTTTTCCATTACAACATATATATCTACATCACTATCTATGTTACATTTATTAGTTACGCTTGAACCAAATATAATTATGGATTTTATATTTTTATTGTTTTTTAAATAGTCCACAAGCTCTTTGACTTTTCTTTGTTGAATTGGATAAACTAATTCACAATTTTTAAAAGGTTCTTTGACTACTACTTTATATCTATTCACGAATAATCACCTCTTTTTTGTTTCATTTTATCATATATTATATAATAAATCAATTGATTATTAAAGAGTAAAAAGCACAGTAACTTTAGAATTACTGTGCTTTTTGTTTATTCGTCTGCAAGTATTTTAGCATTTCTTATAATGGAAATAATTGCTATAATCAGAGCTATCGGCATTATTATTGGACTTAATATTGCTGTTGCAACCAGTTTAAGTCCAATAATTAGAATTGAAAAATAACCAAATCCAAATATTTTGCTTATTGCATAATATCCAAATGGCATACTTGAAAGCCAATAAACTTGCAAACCATAATACATTTCTTTATTAGTTGCAATAGTATCTGCAATTGGAGAAATTATAGTTGTTTTTTCTGAAAGTATTTTTAATACATCGTCCATTGCACCACTTGATAAATCAATTAAAATACTGAATACAGTTGTTTTATCAGCATATTTTGTAAGAATAATGTGTGCTGCAATTCCAAATATAATACTTAATATTATTGTCGCTATTGCCTTTATAAGGTCTTCTACTGCTTGTTCTCCTGATTTAACCATTTATTTCCTTTTGTCTATAATTTCCCCATAACAGAAATTATGTTTTAATACTTTTATTTTTTCTTTTTACTGTTCTTTCTCATTTGTTTACTTATTATTACAAACAAAACTATAAATACAATTAAAAGTGCTGACATTACAACAACTTTTATTATACTTTTATTGCTATCACCTGTTGCAATAATAGGAAGTAATGAGTTTTGATACTTAAATGAATAAACTCCATTTTCTTCTGTTAATTGCTTTCCGTTAGCAAATACACCTTTATCATTTATATCAATTTTTACAACTTCTTGTGATAATTGATAACCTAAAGGAGCTTTAGTTTCTTTAATATAATAAGTACCATAAGTTAATTTGTCAAAGAGTGCTGTACCTTCGTGAGTATTAGCTCCGACTGTCTTAATAGGTTGTGTGCATTTTTCATCAGAATAAATAGTAAATTCAAATTTGTTTGATTTAATATGTTCTCCTGTTTGAGCATCTACCTTTTCGACTTGAACACTTGCATAAATAGGTGTATCCTGCATCTGAATTGTTTGTAACTCTTTATCTTGTGTTACAGTAAATTCAATTTGATTTGCTATCTCATAACCAGTTGGTGCTTTAACTTCTGTAAGTACATAAGTTTGTCCTTCAATAAGACCGTTTACATAGTGTAATTCTTCTGTTGAAGTCCACTTATCTACTATCTGTCTTGATTTTACATTTGTAATAACAAGTTCAGCTCCTGCAATTGGTTTATTATTTTCATCAACTTTTGTAACTGCTACTTGTTTATCTATCATATTTACTTTTTGAATTTCAGATGTATTGCCTACTGTAAATTCAATATCTGTTGCTATTGTGTAACCGTTTGGTGCGTATTCTTCGTGAAGAATATATGTATTTCCTACAACAAGACCTTCGATTTTGTGTGCTTCTTTTCCAGAAGTCCACTTATCAATTATATTTCCTGCCTTGTCATATATTACAATTTCTGCACCTTCAATTTCATTTTCACCTGTTACATCAACTTTACTTATATCAACTTCTGTTGTTTTATTTACAACATTCAAGTTTACTGTATATTCTTTGGTTGTTGTATCTTCTGCTGTAAATATTACACTATATTTAGTGTTATCAAGAACAGCACCTTCCATTGTTTCTACTTCTTGTAAATAGTATTCGCCAATCCAAAGATTTTTAATGTTTAGTTTACCTTCTGCATCAAGGCTATATTCTCCGACTTTATCTCCAGCTTTGTAGATTACTTGACCGTCTGCCATATCAATTATGTCTTTGGCAGCAACAAGTTCAAATTTTACTTTTGTAAAGTCAACTTTAATAACAGAAGTATCTACATCTGGTCTGAGTTCTACTGATTTTTGTAAATTAACATTACCTTTTGGTTGGGAATTTTTAACTTCAACTACAACTACTGTATCTCCGTCTTGGTCTTGGTCATAATCATAAATAGTAGAAATTTCAAACTCGTATTTTTCTTCTGGTACAAGGAAACCTTGAGGAGTTTCAAATTCAACTATTTCATAATGTCCTGCTGGAAGTTTGAAAGGTGTTGTAACTGTACCTTTGTCATCACTTGTTGAACCATATATTCCTGCTGGTACAACAAAGTTATCTGAATTTGTCATAAAGGTATTATATTTTGCACTGCCTATTTTGTATTCAACAAAATTGCCTTTTGCAAATATAATTTGACCTGTTGTTGTATTGTAAATATTTTCAGTTGCTTTAATTTTGAATTTTGCTGAATTTAAAGAAACTGTTTTACCACTTTCCTTATCTTTCTTTACAATTTTAACAGGATATTCAACTGGTGCATTATTTACATTGATATAAATAAGCTTATCTTCTACATTTTCAAACTCTGTTTCATCGTTCTTTACACTAAATGTAAAATCTGTACCACTTGTGTAATTAACTGGTGTTTTTGTTTCTTTTACAATATATTTACCATAAGGCAGATATTTAGAAACTGCAAAACCATTTTTGTTAGTTGTTATTACATCGTAAGTTGGAGCGATTTCTTGAACTTTTTCAGCTTTTGTTCCATCTACTTCAACCTTTTCATTTTTGTCATTTATTCCAAACCACTTTGAGCCTTCTTTAAATGACCATATTTCTTCTGTTTTATAACCTTGTTGTACTGCATTGTCATAGTCTGACTTTAACTTAATTGTAAATTCAGCACCTTCAAGTCCTTGAACTTGCCCTGCTGAACCATCTGAACCAGATTTAAAAATCTGAACTTTCATACTTTTAACAGCATCTGTACTTGTTGTGTTATTTAAAATGACTTCTGTTGATTGGTCTTTGTATTTAAGTTCAATTTTGTACTCTGTCTTATCTAAAAGAGTTCCTTCTGGTGCTTTTGTTTCTTTCAACATATATTTACCTAATGGTAAATTGTCAAAAGTACAACTTGCAATTGTTTCTGAATTTGAACTTACTTTACCAACTTGTACTACATCACCTTTATTATAAAAGGTTTTACTACCTATTGCTGATTTAATATCTTCATCAGCATAAAGGGTATATTCTGCACTGTTGATGTTTACATCTCCGTGCATACTATTGGTTTTTGAAGTATCAAGTTCTTTGGTAAGTTCGATTTTTCCTGTTGGTTCGTCATTATTAATCGTGATGTATGAAGTTTGGTTACTTCTTACTGTTATTTCTGCTACTGTATCACTTAATAAGAAACCTTTAGGAGCAGAAATCTCTTTAATAAAATATGTTTTTGGCTCTAAATAGTCAAAAACGATTTTACCATCTTTTGATACTGCTGTTGCTACCCGATTAGTGCAATTTCTATCTGTATAAATTCCAAATTTTGCACCGTCTATTTTTCCATTAAATCTGTCTTCTTTTGTAAGTTCTACATTACCGAGAGCAACAATTTCTCCACTAAAAGATATACCAATTGGGTCATAGTATGCTGAATAAAGTAATTTTTGTGTACCACCAGCTTTGGGGTTATATAAAAGGCATTCATTTTCATTTCCTGTAATTATCTTCTTATATTTTCTTGATGGAATTGCAAATGATGTCTTAGTACAATCTTTATCAATCGTTATAATAATTGAATTTGAATTTGCTTTATGTTCAATTCTTATTCCATTATTATCTTCTACAAAAGCTGGATAATCTTTTAAAACTCCATTTGTATCTGTTTTTGTATAGGTGTTACCTGCTACTAAACTCCCTATATTAGTTCCATCAAAAGATGGTCTTGTATCTAAGTTTTTCATATTCTTTTTGGCATTTTCACACCATTTTTCATAACCTTCATTACTAAAAGTCCATTTTGTCTTATCTCCTAATATTGCCCAAACTTTCTTTTGACAATATGCCATATCAAGATAGTCAATATCATTGCCGTGTTCCATATAGTAACCTGCAAAAATCCATTCAGCAGCCATTAACAATTTTTCATCTGTAGGTCTGCCTTGAGTTGCTAATGTTGAACTTGTTGGACTTGACTTACCATATTCTATACAGAACAATGGGTATGTTTCTCCATTCACTTTTGTAGTATGTAATTGATGACCATATTTCTTTTTAACATCTACATTGATTGTTGTTCTTGAAACTTGTTCACCTAAATTTATTCCAGCTGCAAAAACCTGCATAGGAATTGATGTGCAAAGTATCAATGTTGCCAAAAAAAATGCCATTATCTTTTTTAGCATTTTACTTTTTTTCTTTACCATTTTTTTTGCTCCTTTCGAGTAATTTTTTATTATAAATAAATATATCTGAATTATAGATATATTGATATATTTTATTTACAGATACGCAAAAAGGAAGCCACATAGTTTGTGTGCTTCCTCTAATTAACTATTATAGACACTAAACATAAGTTTGTCAAGTGTTATAATTGTTAAAAATTAAATTGCACTTAAAAAGAAGTCTTTTACACAATACTTCAAAAAGTAAAATTTTTATGACTTCTTTTTTTATTAAATTAAAATCAAACTTTTAACCTTAATAATATCCTTGATTTGATATACCTGTTGTGGTATTATTGTTGTTAGGCAAGTTTCCACTTGCCTCGGTAACTGTTTCTGGGGTTT
>ENA-OPSC01000343-OPSC01000343.1-human-gut-metagenome-genome-assembly--contig:-NODE-343-length-25761-cov-3.176379_pt1 | contig 25761 bp, 15 predicted proteins | sample MGYA00241800_ERZ501891 | MGnify/ENA primary metagenome ERZ501891 (study PRJEB25962, sample SAMEA2042407) | human gut metagenome | biome: human gut; feature: human-associated habitat; material: faeces...
GGCGATTTTCTACGCATGCTTCATCGTGTGGGCGGGGCTGCGGGGCGCGCGTGGCTTACGGCGTGCCTGTTGCTCGCGGCCGGCCCGGCGATGGATGCGTTACTGGATGCGAGTTCGGCAGTAGGGGCAGACCTTCCAGTGCGCATCGAGCGGGCGATGGCAGCTGGGACAGACGTTGCGAACCTGGGTATCGCACACCGGGCAGACGACGAAGTCCTTCTCGATGGGCGCACCGCACTGCGGGCAGGTGCCGTACTGGGCAAGCTGGCGCTCGCGCAGGGCCATGTCCAGCTCCTGCTCCTCGCGGTCGGACGCGTAGGAGTGCGGACGCAGAACTAGGTAGGCGATGAGGCCCACAAACGGGATGAGGGCGATGATGCCCCATGCCACGTAGGCGCTGGCGCCGCGGCGGCGAGCGTCGATGAACACATAGACGACCGACAGCACATACAGGGCGATGATAAAGCCAACGAAGGCATAGACGACGCCCATAAGCTGCGGCGACATGAGCTCAGAGATGTACTTGGACATTACGGGTACCTTTCGGAATATTAACAGTCCGGTCAAGTTTACCACGGGGTTTGTTTATATGGGAATACGGCTGGGTACGGGGCTGGCGCGGACACAAACATCTCAATCTGTAACAGTTAGGAGCGGAATCCGGGTCTAGATGTTACAGATCGAGACGAACGGAGGACCCGCCAGACTAACGTCTCGATCTGTAACATCTGTAACCCAAATCCTCGTCTAACTGTTACAGATCGAGACGAACGGTTGCCGCAGTTGTCGGCAGACGAGGTTGTCGACGTTGCAGGGTCTCCCTGCCGTTGGCGGGTGTTGCGGGGCTGTTCGCCGCATTGCCGCTGCGCTGGGGATGTGCAGACCGTAGGATAGTCCTATTGACAGCCTGTCAACTCGTCTGGGAGGCACTGTGACAGAAACGTTTGATATCGCGATTGTAGGCGCGGGCATCACGGGATGCGCCATCGCGCGGCAGCTTGCGCGCTATGACCTGTCCATTTGTGTGGTCGAAGCGGCCAACGATATCGCGCTGGGCGCCTCGAAGGCCAACGGTGGCTTGGTGCACGCCGGCTACGATCCGGCGCCGGGCACGGTCAAGGCGCAGGTCAACGCCCGTGGTTGCGAGCTATATGGCACGTGGGCCCAGGAGCTAGGCTTTTTGTTCCGCCGCACCGGGTCGATGGTGTTGGGCTTTAACGACGAGGACCGCGCGCATCTGGAGCGGCTGCGATGCAATGGCCTTGCCAACGGTGTGCCCGAGCTGTCAATCGTCGGACCCGACCGCATCCACGAGTTAGAGCCGCGCGCCAGTGCCGATGCAACGTGCGCGTTGTGGTGTCCCTCGACTGGGTTTGTCGACCCGTTTGAGGTTGCCATCGCCGCGCTGGAGAACGCCGTGGCCAACGGGGTAACGTTTATGCGCTCCGCGTCGGTGGAAGCCATTGAAGTCGCCGACTCGGATGACGGAGCCGCGCGCTTTACGCTGGCGACCCCCACTGGCAACGCGCGCTGCCGCTACCTGATCAACGCCGCAGGCAACGGAGCCGCGGACATCTCGCACATGGCCGGCGCCGAGGAGTTTCAGATGGTCTGGCGCCAGGGCAACATCGTGGTGCTTGACAAGGAGCCGCGCACGCTCATGCCGCTCTACCCCGTGCCGACGCCGGTGTCGAAGGGCGTTATCGTGACGGGCACTGTACACGGCAACACCGTGATCACCGCAACCGCCGCTGTGCGCGAGCCGGGTGACACGCAGACCTATGCGAGCGATGTGAACGCACTGCTGACCGGCGCGCGCAAGCTGGTGCCCGATCTGGACACGCGTCGCGTGGTGCGCGCATTTGCCGGCGGGCGCCCGGTCATTCAGGGGACGAACGACTTCTTTATTGGACAGTCGGCCGTGGTGCCGGGGCTTTTCCAGGCGGCAGGCATTCAGTCGCCGGGCGTGGCGAGCGCGCCAGCCATTGCCGAGCGCATGGAGCTTGTGATGCGTGAGGCGGGCGTGGAGCTGCACGAGCGGGCGGACTGGAACCCAATTCGCCGCGCGCCGGACGACTTTGACCGCGTGCCGCTCGCGCGCAAGGAGAAGCTGATCGAGTCCGATCCCGCGTGGGGGCAGATCGTCTGCCGCTGCGAAACGGTGCCGGAGGCTGAGATCGTGGCCGCGATTCGACGCCGCCCGGGCGCGGTTTCGGTCGAGGGCGTCAAGCGCCGCTGTCGTGCCGGCATGGGTCGGTGCCAAAGCGGCTTTTGCCAGAGCCGCGTGGTGGCGATCCTTGCCCGCGAGCTGGGCTGCGACCCCAGCGAGGTGCTGCTGGAGGACACAGGTTCTTGGCTGGTTGAGGGACCGCTGAAGGGGGTGCGCTAGCATGGCGACACTTGATTCGCGCGCCGGACGCGCGAAAGCAGGAGCTACCGAGGCGGTACAAACGCAAGCCTTCGACGTGGTCGTTGTCGGCGGCGGACCTGCCGGCATGGCGGCCGCGCTTGCCGCGCACAAAGCTGGAGCGCGCGTGGCCATCGTGGAGCGCGAACAGCACCTGGGCGGAATACTCCGCCAGTGCATCCACCCCGGCTTTGGCCTATCGCACTTTAAGCAGGAGCTCACCGGTCCCGAGTACGCGCAGCGCTTTATCGACCAGGTGCACGCAACCGACATTGCGCTGTTCCTGAACAGCATGGTGATTGGGATTAATTCGGGCGACCCTACGGAAGACACCGCGGTACATACCGTCACGCTCATGAGCCCTGCCGGCATGCTGCAGCTCACTGGACGCGCGGTCGTCCTTGCCATGGGTTGCCGCGAGCGCACCCGCAGCGAGATAAAGATCCCCGGCAGTCGTCCCGCCGGCGTGTTTACGGCCGGCTTGGCGCAGCGATACATCAATATCGAGAACCTCAAACCCGGCTCGCGCGCCGTCATTTTGGGCTCGGGCGATATCGGGCTGATCATGGCGCGCCGCTGCACGCTCGAGGGGATTTCCGTCGAGGGCGTCTACGAGCTCATGCCGTACGCCAACGGTCTGCGCCGCAACGTCAAGAACTGCCTGGACGACTTTGGAATTCCGCCGCACCTGTCCACCACCGTCACACGCGTGATCGGGCACGACCGCGTGGAGGCCGTCGAGGTAAGCCAGGTCGACGAGCACCTGGCGCCAATTCCGGGGACCGAGCGCATTGTTCCGTGTGACACACTGCTGCTTTCGGTGGGCTTGATTCCCGAGAACGAGCTTTCGGTTGCCGCAGGCGTAGAGCTTGACCCGCGCACGCGCGGCGCCGTGGTTGACCAGAGCCTGCAGACGGGCGTGCCGGGCATCTTTGCCTGCGGCAACGTGTTGCACGTGCACGACCTGGTCGACAACGTAACGAGTGAGTCAGAGAGGGCTGGCACGGCTGCGGCGGTGTACGCGCTGGGCGGCGGCGCGGGTGCCGAGGCGGGCGCCCAGCGCGTGGGTTGCCAGCTCACGGTCTCCCCTGCCGGCATTGCGGGCTACGCGCTGCCGGGACGCATTACGGCTGTGGCACTCACCAAGCTCAACTTCCGCGTACGCCGACCGGTCGACGCCGCCCGCGTGCGTATTCTCGCTGGCGGCGAGGAATTATTCGTAGGCAAGGTCCGTGCATTTAAGCCAAGCGTCATGGAAAGCTTTCCAATGCCGGCAAAGGTCATCAAACAAGCGCTCGACCTGGGTGTCAGCGAGATTGTCCTGTCCGTCAATCCCATCGAGGAGGCATAGCTCATGAGCAATAACGCAATAGATACGCTGCAGTTCAACTGCACCACCTGCCCATCCGAGTGTCTCCTGACCGTAGAGGTAGAACGTGACGCAGACGGCGCCGTGGTAGAGGTGCGCTCCGTGACCGGCAACAGCTGTCCGCGCGGTAATAAGTTCGCACATCAGGAGCTCACCTGCCCCATGCGCGTACTCACCACCACCGTGGCCGTATCTGGCGGCGACGAAGCCCTGCTCCCCGTGCGCACATCCGAAGCCATCCCGCTGACCCTCCACGCCCAAGCCATGGACCTCATCCGAGGCCTAATCGTCAAAGCCCCCCATCCGCATGGGCGACGTCGTCCTCCCCGACCTCCTCAACACCAACATCAACCTAATCGCCAGCATGGACATCGACCCAGCCTAAGCAGCTCATTTAGAACGGGGCTTTTAGTTACGCTGCCATCCATCCCACCCCTCCTCAATTGCGGTGAAATAGTTCCTGATTTCCGCCAAAACCCCGGCATCCAGGAACTATTCCACCGCAACTTTCTTATGGATTAGCCTCCAGACTGCTGCCGTCTCATAAGTTGCGGTGAAATACGGACTGTTTTATAGCTTCAGATCGCTAAACAGTCCGTATTCCACCGCAACTTAGGTGGGGGCGCTTGGGATACCATGGTGGCAACCTAGCGAAAGGACGATGTATGGCACATGTCGATGACCAGCGCGTGGCGCGCGTGCTCGATGCGCTCGAGGCTCAGCACCCCGGCGCGCAATTGCTCGTAAACGACCCGTGGTCGATCTATTACCTGACCGGCTTTTATGCCGATATGTTCGAGCGTTTTTGCGGTGTACTGCTCGCACGCAATTGCGAGCCCGTAATCTTGGTCAATGCGCTGCATCAGCTTCCCGAATACGACAATGCCCGCTTGGCCTACCACACCGATACCGACGTTGTGGCCGACGCCATTATTCGCGAGATCGATCCTGCCAGACCGCTAGGCATCGACACCGTCATGCGCTCCGGCTTTTTGATGCCGCTCATGGAGCGCCACGCCGCCAGCGAGTTTTTCCTAGGTGACTTTGCCGTCACCGCCGCACGCACCTACAAGGATGCCGCCGAGCAGGAGCTCATGCGCGCGTCCTCAGCCGCTAACGACGCCGTGATGGCCGACGCCATCAAGCTCGTCCACGAGGGCGTGACGGAGCGCGAAATTGCCGACCAGATGCTCGGCTTGTATCGCAAGCACGGCTGCGAGGGCTTTAGCTTTCCGCCCATCGTAAGCTTTGGCGCCAACGCCGGCGACCCGCATCACGAACCCGACGATACGGTACTCAAGCACGGCGACGTGGTGCTGTTCGACATTGGCGGGCGTCGTCGCAACTACTGCTCGGACATGACGCGCACGTTCTTTTGGGGCGAGCCGGACGAGGAGACGGCACGCATCTACGACATCGTGCGCCGCGCCAACGAGGCCGCCGAGGCGCTAATCGCACCGGGCGTGCGCATGTGCGACCTGGACCGCGCCGCACGCGACGTGATCGAGGACGCAGGCTACGGGCAGTACTTTACGCATCGCCTGGGTCACTCGATTGGCCTGCAGGACCACGAACCGGGCGACGTCTCGCTCGCTAACGAGCAGGTTGTCGAGCCAGGCATGACCTTCTCCATCGAACCGGGCATCTACCTCCCCGGCCGCACCGGCATCCGCATCGAGGACTTAGCCCTGGTCACCGAGAGCGGCGTCGAGATCCTCAACGCCTACCCCCACGATCCGGTCCGCCTAGACTAGCCTGGTCCCCAAGCCCCCAAACTAAGTTGCGGTGGAATACGGACTGCTTAAGGCTTCTAGCCCATAAAATAGTCCCTATTTCACCGCAACTGCCAAGGGGACCAGGGTAGTCAAAAAGCCCCGTCCCAAATTAGCTGCCCTGATGGCAAAACGAAAGGCCTCCCGATTCCCCAACGAGAACCGGGAGGCCTTCTTGTGACCTAAAGCACTACGCTCTCGACGCTACTCCGCGCGATGGCGCAGCTTTTCGATCGCTGCGGCAATCAGCGCCAGCAGGCCGGTTCCGCCAAGCGTCGCAACGGTCACGGCAGTGTTGTCGCCCGTCTCGGCCAGGCTTCCCTTAGCGGCCTTCTTGCCATTCTTCTTGCCCGAAGGATCCTTGGCATCGGGCTTGGCACCGTTATCCTTGCCGCTCGTCGGCTTCTGCACGACAGCAGGCTCAACAACCTCGACAGTCACCGAAGCAGTGAGCTGCTGAGGCACCGACGTCTCCGCAGCGCCATCCTCGGCAAGCGTCGCAATCGCCGCGGCGTCACCGTCAACGGGCATCGTCGCGGTAATGACGACGGTTCCGTTCTTGAGGGCCTTGACTTTACCGTTCTCGACCGTAGCGATCGTCGGGTCGGACGAGGTCCACGTCACGTTACCACGCAGCAGCGCGCCATCGGCCGCATTGCTCGCCGCGGCAGCAAGGTCAATTTCCTTGCCGCGCTCTACCTTGAGCACGGTTTCGGCAGTCGTGGCCTTGCCGTTTTGGTCAACGATAACGAGGCCCTTGGCCGCCGGGCGCAGCTTAACGCGTACCATGCAGCTGACTGTAAGCTCCGTACCGCGAACCTTACCGCCCACGGTCACATCATTGGCACCCCAATCCAGTGCGGGGACATTCTCCCAATCGACGTCGTAGTCCTCCTGGCTGCCGTCCTTCATCATCACAGAGACCTTCTTGGGCAGCGCCTTCAGCACATCGGCGGCAGAACTTGCCTCAAACACCTCAACGGGAGCGAACGTCGCAGGTGTCACGGGAATCTCGCTTGCCGGCGTCTCGACGACCAGTTTGCAGGTCGCCTTAAGCGTCGTGCCCTCGACGGAGCCTTCGATTGTATGCTCGCCAACAGCGGCAAGCTGCTTGTCCAGGCCATCCGTATTCCACGTGACCGAGGCCTCATCCGTATGGCCATCGGAGTACGTCACGGCAACCTTCTTGGGCAGCTGCCCCGTCACGGTGTCAACCTTGGCATCGCGCTCGACCGTGATCTGCGGTACCTCGGCAACCTTGTTGATCGTCGTCGTGGAGGTGACAATGACCTCGACAGGCAGGTTGCCGTTCACCGTCACGCCCTTGGCAACGACGCTGTTGCCGTACGTGGCGGCAGCGGCAGGGACCTCAGTCCATGTGATCTCGGACTCCGCCGTCGTCTTGCCGTCCTTCATGCGAACGGTCGCCTTCACGCCCTTGAGCGCATCACGCACGGCGTCGGCCGATGCGCCCTCGGGAACGCTAACGCCCGCGACAGGCTCAACAGACGCCGGAATCTCGGCATCGCTCTTCACGACCGTGACCGTGCACTTGGCCTTAACCGAAGTGCCCTCTACCTTGCCCTCAAGCGCAACATCGCCCAGCTTGCCCAAGGCATCTGCCGTGAGCGGAGTCTTATTCCACGTGACGGCAGCAGTCCTCGTCGAGCCATCAGACATGTTGAGGGTCACCTTGGTGGGCAGCGCAATGTCGTCGGCGGCAGTGTTGCGAGCAACCGAAAGCTTAACGTCAACGACGCTCTCAACAACCGGCACCAGGTTAACCGTAGCATTAACCTCAAAGCTGCCAACCGCGGTTTTACCCGTAACGACAATGCTTACACCGTCATTCTTAATGATGACGGCCTTCTTGGGGGCAGTCCAATTGATCTTCGAATCGACCTCGGATCCGTCCTTCATAGCGACCTTCACGGTCTTGGGCAGTGCGGCCACAACAGCATCGGGCTTCGCGCCGTCGTCGACCGTCACAGCATCAACCGAACCAGCCAAGTGATCAGGAATCTCGCGAAGCGGTTTGACGACCTTGATAGTGCACTCTACCTTTTGATCGGTACCGGCAACCGTACCCTTAACCGTAACTTCACCTTCCTTGGCAAAGTCCTTGTCGGAGAGGCCCTTAGTGTCCCACGTTACGTCGGCTTCGGAATCGGAACCGTCAGAGTATATCGCCGTGACCGTGGCGGGCAGCTTGGCCAAAGCATCAGCCGCCTTGGTATCGCGCTCGACCTCAATCTCGTCCACGGTATCAAAATCCACGATATGCGCGGTTACCTTGATCTTCACCTTAACGGTCATGCCGTTGTCCGTTAGACCCGTGACCTCAAACTCAGTACCGGCACGGCCCAGGCTGTCGACCTGAGACCACTTAACGGGCGTCTCATTCTTGGTCTTGCCGTCCTTCATGACCACCGTCACCTTGGACGGCAGCTTTTCCATAAGGTCGCTGACCTTAGCATTGTCCGCAATCTCAATAGCATCGATCGGCTCGACGTGGTCGGGCGTCTGGGCATCCTGATCCACCACGGTCACATTGCAGGTCACCTTGGCACCGTTGAGCTTAACCGTGCCCGTGATCTCCACGGTGCCGGTTCCGTTGAGCAGCTTGTCCGTAACGTTAGAAAGATCCCAAACGTCAATGTCGAGCAAATCGGTCGAGCCGTCGGAGTAAGTCGCCACAACTTGCTTGGGCATCTGGGCGTACAGATCCTGCTTGGACGTGCCCTTGGCAACGCTAAACGACTTGGCCTCGAGCTTGGTGATGGTTCGCGGCGCCTCGGAGACGTTGACGTACACGATAGCGTTGACGTTGTCGACATCCTTGAGCTTGCCGACGAGTTTGTACGTACCCTTCTTGGCGAGCGGCTTGGAGAGGTCGATGCCGTCGGTGTCGGTCCACTTTTCGATCTCGATGCCGCCCAAACTGCCCCGAGTATCCCGCGCTGAGCCATCCGAGAAATATACGGACACAGCATCGGGCAGCTCCAGCATCGATCCGACCGTGGTGTTGACCACAACGGCCTCGGGCTGCAGCGCAACCTTCTTCGCCTTCTTGTCGGCAACCGTCACCTTGGCGGTCACGTTGCCGTTCTCATCCACGCCGACCTTTTGGCCGTCATCGTCAAGCAGCGCCATAACAGCAGCGGCATCAAAGCCGACCACATGGCCCGTCGCATAGAACGTGCCAGGCCGCTCGTACTTCTCGGGCGCGATCGGATCCCAATCAATTGCCGCCGTCGAAACGGAGCCGTCGCTCATCTCAACCGCCATCTTGGACGGCATAGCCGGTGCAGTGCCGGCCTTGGTGGTCACCGCGGTCTCGCCGTTATCGATCGCCTTTTCGACTCCCTGGATAACGATCTTGGTTTGGACAGTAAGCCCGGTGTTGGTGCCACCACCGTATCCATCAATTCCGCAAGCATGCAACGTGCCAGACACCGTCGTGACCTTGCCCGGCTCTCCGGTATAAACCGAGGGACGAACGTAATCCCATTGAACCTGGGCATTATGAGTTTTGCCGTCACTCGTGACAACTGAGACATTCCACGGCAACTCGGGGAAAACACCGCTGGCCGTATTAATGCGCTCGGGAACGGCAACGGAGGTGACGGAACAGACGTCGACAGTAATCGTCGCCTCGGCACCACCTTGGAGCTTGCCCTTCACCTTAAACGAACCGTCCTTGGCATAAGCGTCTTCGGCAACGCGGTCCCATGTGACCTTTTCGCGCTGGGGCTCAGAAGACACATCGTTGTCGTATCGAACCTCAAGGTATTCCGGCAGCATCGGCTTGGTGCCGGGGACGGTCCATATGGTTCCGCCCTGAACCGAGGTCGCCTTACTCGCGATCTTAACGGTGGCAGTAATCGGAACGTCGACCGTCTGCATGCCGTATCCCGTGCTATAGCTCATTGTTGCAGTGCCGCGGACCACGCCGCCCTGGGTCCAATCGAAGCCCTTCGTGTTCCACTTGGCCTCGGCGTATTTGTTCGAATACCCCGATTGATCAGTCGCATCGGGGCTTACAAGTTCGACATTGCTGGGAAGCATGGCGGTGCCATCGCTACCCTTGAGCACTGTAATGGTTTGCGGCTGAGCCTCCCAGTTTTTAGTCACGATGACGTGGACCTTCACGGGGATTTTCGTTCCGGCGACCGTTCCGGTAATCGTGCAGTCCTTCTGGGGGCACCTATCGTAGGTATCCCAGTTGACGCCGAGACTGTCAAAAGTCGTTCCATCCTGCAATACGCCGGACACGTAGAAGTAGTCCAGATTGACTTCCTCACCGGGGTAAATAACGCGCCAGTCCTCGTACGACTGCCCAAGCGTCACGCCATTCTCGCTATAGTTATTGACGCCCTTGACCTCGCTGCACACCGCGATCGCGTTGACCTTCGCCAGCGAGCCAGTGATAGTACCGGTAATTTCGTACTCGCCAGGCTTGCCGTCCAGCAGTTCTTGAGGAAACTCATCCCAGCTATAAGGCTGCCCCGACGAATACTGGGGATAGAACGAGCTGCCATCCGACAAATACAGCGTGGATGTGTAGCGCGGAGCCAGAAGTCCGGCGCCGGGAACATAAGCGATCTTGCCGATGTTGCTGTCCTCGAGATCGCAGACATTGACCGTCGCCGTAGCCGGAATGTTAGAGCCGGTAAAGTATCCGCTAACCGTAATCTGGCCAAGGTTCTTTAGGGCGTCCTGACTAATAGTCGACCACTGAACGGGGAAATTGCCTCGCGAGCCATTCCACATCGTGGCCTCGATTGAACCCGGCATATTGGGCTGGCAACCGATAAGCGTGCTTGTCGATGTCGAGGAAGGCATCTGCAGGGCGCGGACGGAGATGGTCGCCGTGACTCGATTGCTGTCACCCAGCTCCACCTGAGTAGACGATGAAGATGAGGTATTGGTCCAATACGACAGCGAACCGGAAAGCTTAAACGACCCCTCACTTGCCACCTGCGTGTCCAAAATAGGGTCCCACGCAATGTTGCACTGCTTCTTTGTACCGTCGGTGAATGCAACCTCAACGCTGTAGGGAAGACCGCCGCCCGTTGTAGGACGTACGCCGACGGGCGTGTTAACGGGAGCAAGAGCGTCGATAGAGGCAACTTCTTTGACCTCGACCTGAGCAGTTACCTTTAGGCCATTAGCGGCTGAAGATTCGTTATATGTCACAAGCGTGCCCGTGACCGTATAGGTGCCTGCCTTTTGGAATTGAGACACGTCGGCGTTGTCCCAGTTAACCTGATAACCTTGGGTGTATGTAGTGTTATTTGACTGCGTAACCGGGAAATAGACATACGTGCTAAGAGGAGAAATGTCGCCGACCACGCGCTCGAACCTCAGAGAATTTAGATCGAGTACGTCCTTAGGATCTTTGACGGTAACGGTGCAGGTAACCTCACGGTAATCAAAACCGTTTAGTTTACCTTTAACCGTAAACGAGCCCACCTTAGAGTAAAGCGACGCGTCGAAAGAATCCCAAGACACCGGAATCTACTCGGTGGCTCCGTTATCGAAGGTTACCGCTGCAGAATACGGCAGAGACGGGGCCTCGCCGGTTAGGGTCGTACACGTCAACTCGGTCTGGACACTCTTAACCGCGCGGACTGTGACCGTGCAGTGCGCAAGCATGGAAGGATAGTTCTTCAAATGTCCCTCGACAACAAAGGTTCCTTCCTTTTGGTACTGGTCTGCCGAGATTTCATTCCACTCAACCGGGCACGTATAAGATTGTCCATTTGAATAATCGACCGACATGCTAGACGGAACCGCGGGAGCAATACCTGCCGCGGTCCATATCCATGAGCCATTGCTGGTTGAGCGAGGAACGTATACCTTAAGCACGCCGCTCACTTCGTACGGCTCCGCGAGCGTGATCCAATTGCTATTCACGCTAACGCCGGTAATCTGACCGGTGATGGGAATTTCGGATTCATCGGTCGCCGCATTAAATGCCGCCTGCGACTTATCGTCCCAATCAACATAGGCCGAGGTCTCGGTACCATCCGACAGCTTTACCTTAACGCTCGAAGATTGGATCTGGCCGTAGTAATCGGCGCCGACGTATTTTTCTAGAATTGGGTTAGCGTCGATCGACTCGACCGTGATTCCGCTTTCGTTGCTCATCACGGTGACATTGGAGGTGTTTACTGCCGCCGGATCTACCGCGGCCAGATCAGCCGCCGCAGCCTCGATAATCACGCACTGCTTAACCGTCTGCGTGGTGCCAGCGACGGTACCTTCAAACTCATACGAGCCGGCGGGCAGTTGTGCGAGAGTTGTCGGGGCATCGGCACCGTTCAACTTCCAGGTGACGTTTTCCTGCTTGGTGGTACCGCTCTCGTAGGTTGCCGTTACAGTTTGGGGCAGCGTGGCATCGGAACCCTCGGCAACGTGCAGCTCGTTCAGGGTGGCAAAAGAGGCAATCTTATCTTCACTCTGGTCTTGCGATGTTGGCTGGGTGGTGTCCGCAGACGCGGCAGACGCACCCGTCACATCGCTTTGCTCGGCAACGACTTGGGTGGTATCACCCTGCATCATCTCGGCGAATGCCTGCGGCGGCACCGAGCCGACCGTCATCGTCAGAGCCAGACCCGCGGTAATGGCCGCGTTGACATGCCTTCTGTTCATGTTTCCTCCCGACACGCTCAACGGACCAAACAGCACTGGTCCGATTGGCAAGTTAAGTTGAGCGTATCCTTCGCCAATGGAGGTTTGCAATATGCTACAGGTTAAGCGGCATAAATGGCTTCGTAAACGGGAGAAATCAGGTGACGTATCTATGTGACAACGGGGCGGTCCCTTTGTCACATTGCGATTACGTCGCGCCACGAAAACGAGCTATCTACTACGTTTAACCCGCATGGGTCGACCATAACCGAGTTTTCGCAAAAAACGCAAGCCGTCTACCTGCGGTTTTAATTTCGCGATGTTCCGTATGGTCGGGGGTAACCGGTCAAACGTAGTAGGTAGGCCAATTTCGTGGCGAACAGGTCAAATTAGCTGCCCTGCGAGTGGCGTTAACGCAGCAGGCCGGCTACTTCGCCGGCTAGGGTGATGGTGCCGGCTGCTACGAAGGGCTCCCCCGCGGCCTCGAAAGCTGCAAGGGCCTCGGATACGCTGGGGTACACGCCCGCGAGCTTGTTGGCGTCCACGAGGGCAGCAAGCTCCTCTGCCGGCAGGGCGCGATCGGAATCGGTCTGGGTCACGACCACGCGGGGGAACGCCGGAACCAAAACGTCAACGATGCCCGCCACGTCCTTATCGGCCAGCGCGGCGCACAGCAGCGTGGGGCGATTCTCCACGCACGGATCGATCTCGTCCAGCGCGCTCACAAAGTTCTCGCAGCTCTGAGGGTTATGGCAGGCGTCGATCAGCTTGAGCGGATCAGTTCCCAGTACATCAAAGCGGCCCGGCGTGGGGCAGCCCATAAGCGACGCATCGAGCTTGTCATGATCGAGTTCGCGACCCAAATACCCCTCGCAAAGCATAATCGCGCACGCGGCATTCTGCGGCTGATAGGCCGGCTTGATCATGCTCGACGTATAGATTGCACGCGGCGTGGTGCAGCTAAACTCAACCGTGTCGCCCACATGCGCCGGCACCTTAGTCGTGGCGTGGCTCACCACGAGTGGCACGACGCCGCACTTGCGGCAACGGGCATCCATCACACGCTGAACGCTCGCCTCATGCGTGCCCTCGCCCAAAACAACCAAGCGCCCGGGTTTGATAACCGCAGCCTTCTCCCCCGCAATGGCTTCGAGCGTATCGCCCAAAATGCGTGTGTGGTCGAGCCCAATACCCGTAATGGCAACGGCGACGGGATCGGTCGCACTCGTGGCGTCCCAGCGCCCGCCCATACCAACCTCGAGCACAGCCACGTCCACGCAAGCCTCGGCAAACACAACAAGCGCAGCGGCCGTCAGCAGGTCAAACGGCGTGATGGTGTAGGCACGCTCCCCCGCCGACACACGGCGCGCATTCACGCGATGTCCCGCCTCAACAGCAGCAGAAACGCCACGGGCAAAGGCCTCGTCGCTCACAACCCGCCCGTCAACCTCCATGCGCTCGGGATAGCGCACAAGCTGCGGCGACGTATACAGCGCAGTCTTAAGTCCCTCACCGCGAAGAATGGCAGCCGAAAAACGCGTAGTCGAAGTCTTGCCGTTGGTACCGGCGACCTGAATGCAATCGAAATACTCATCCGGACGTCCCAGCTCATCGAGCATATCGACAACCGTCTCGAGCAGAGGACCAGCATCCCCAGAAATCCGCCCCGTATCAGCAGCCAGCCCCACAGCCTCATCAAACGAAAGCAACTCAAACGAGAACGGAACGACATAAGACCCAGAAAGCTTAGCCATAACCCAAAGTCCCCTCAACATAAAAAGAGGCCCGAATCAACAACGAGCCCCTCCCATACAAAATATCAGCCAAACACCGCTTTGCAGCGACCTCAAGGCCACAACCAAGTGGCCCCACCAGGCAGCGGACGCCTCCGTAACCGCCATGGGAGCGGTTTGGGGCTTTGCTCGATACAAGTTCCGCACGAGCCGAAGGCCACTTAATGTGGCCTTCGTGCGAGCAGGACTGTCCGCAGTAGCGAGCAATGCCCCAAACCGCGTCCCCCAGTACCGCCTACGAGAAGTCAGCAACCTGAGCAGTCAGCGCCGCCAGGATCTCCTTGAGTTCAGCTGCACGGTCCCTCTTCTTCTGGACCACGGCAGGCGCGGCCTTGGCCACAAAGCCCTCGTTGGCAAGCGTCTTCTCACAGCCGGCGAGCTCCTTCTGCGCCGCGGCGATCTCCTTCTCCAGGCGCGCCTTCTCGGCCGAAAGATCGACCTTGCCCTCGAGTACCACGAAGACCTCGACGCCGCTATCGACCACGGCAATGCTCGCGGCCGGCTTCTCGACATCGGTACCCATGACAAGCGAGGCAGTGTTCGCCAGCGGCTCGATGGGCGAGCGCAGGCTCTCGAGCTTCTCGATGTCCTCGGCACCGGCGCGCACGACCACGTCGAGCTCGGCCTTGGGGCTCAAGCGATAACGCGAACGGGTGGCGCGGGCGGCAGACACGACGGTGCGGCACAGCTCAAACGCGCGCTCGGCGGGCTCATCGACATACTTGGCGTAGTCGGCGGGCTCCGGCCACTTGGCGATCATGAGCGCCTCGGCGCGGTCCACGTTGCCCTCGGCGTCTAGATCGAGCACGCTCGCCGGCATGTTGTCCCAAATCTCCTCGGTAACAAACGGCATGAGCGGGTGCATCAGGCGAATGGAGGTGTCGAGCACAAAGATCAGGTTGCGCTGAGCCTGCAGACGGCCCTCGCCCTTCAGACGGGCCTTGGTGACCTCGACGTACCAGTCGCAGACCTCGTTCCAGAAGAACTGCTGCACGCCGCGGGCCATGTCGCCAAAGGTGTAGTTCTCGATGCCCTCGGTGACCATCTTGACGGCCTTGGCCAGGCGGCTGAACATCCAAGCGTCGGCCGGCGTCTCCACGACGGGCTCGCCGGGCGTGTAGCCCTCCATGTTCATGAGCAGGAAGCGGCTGGCGTTCCAGATCTTGGTCACAAAGCTCTTGGCCTGGTCGGTACGCGGGCTGTCGATAAGCTTCTTGGTCTTCTTGTCGATGTTCGCGTCGAACTTGACGTCCTGATTGTTGGTGCACAGCGTCAGCAGGTTGTAACGCATGGCGTCGGCACCGTACATGCCAATGAGATCCATGGGGTCAACGCCGTTGCCCTTGGACTTGGACATACGGCTGCCGTCCTTAGCCAGGATCGTCGGGTAAATGACGACGTCCTTAAACGGTACCTCGTCCAGGAAGTACAGCGAGCTCATGACCATGCGGGCGACCCACAGCGCGATGATGTCGCGCGCGGTGACGAGCGCCGTCGTGGGGTGATGGCCCTCGAGCAGCTCCGGCTTTTGCGGCCAGCCCTGCGTGGCAAAGGTCCACAGCTGCGAGCTGAACCAGGTGTCCAACACGTTCTCGTCCTGATGCACGTGATGACCGCCGCACTTGGGGCACACGTCGGTGTCCTCGGTCAGAGCGTCCTCCCAGCCGCAGTCCTCACAGTAGAACACGGGGATGCGGTGGCCCCACCACAGCTGGCGGCTGATGCACCAGTCCTTAAGGTTCTCCATCCAGGTGGTGTAGGTCTGCGTCCAGCGCGCGGGGTGGAAGGTGACCTTGCCGGAGTTGACGGCGTCAAGCGCCGGCCCCTTGAGCTTGTCGACGGCAACGAACCACTGCTCAGAAAGCCACGGCTCAAGCGCGGAGTCGCAACGGTAGCAGTGCATGACGGAGTGATCGTGCTCCTCGACGTGATCGAGCAGGTCGTGCTCCTCGAACCACTTGATGACGGCCTCGCGGCACTCGTCGCGGTTCATGCCGGTGAACTCGCCGTAGCCTTCGACGACCACCGCGTGCTCGTCGAAGATGTTGATCTGCGGCAGGTCGTGAGCCTGACCCATGGCGTAGTCGTTGGGGTCGTGGGCCGGGGTGACCTTAACAAAGCCGGAGCCAAAGTTGGCGTCGACATGCCAATCCTCAAAGATGGGGATCTCGCGGTCGACGATGGGAAGCTTGACGGTCTTGCCCACGAAGGCGGCCTTCTCAGGATCCTTCGGGGAAACGGCAACGCCCGTGTCGCCGAGCATGGTCTCGGGGCGCGTGGTGGCGACGACGATGTAGTCCTGGCCGTTGACCGGCTCGGTCAGCGGGTAGCGCAGGTGCCACAGGTGGCCCTTCTCGTCCTTGTACTCGGCCTCGTCGTCCGAGATAGCGGTAGTGCAGTTGGGACACCAGTTGACGATGCGCTTGCCGCGATAAATCAGGCCGTCGTGGTACCAGTCGCAGAACACCTTACGCACGGCCTGCGCGTAGTCCTCGTCCATAGTGAAGCGCTCGTTGTCGAAGTCGACGGAGCAGCCCATGCGCTTGATCTGCTCGACGATGATGCCGCCGTACTCGTGGGTCCAGTCCCAGCAGGCGTCGACAAACTTGTCGCGACCGATCTCCAGGCGGCTGATGCCCTCGCTCTTGAGCTTCTTGTCGACCTTGGTCTGCGTAGCGATACCGGCGTGGTCGGTGCCCAGCACCCAGCGCGTGGACTTGCCGCGCATGCGGGCCATGCGGATGATGGCGTCCTGGATGGAGTCGTCGGTGGCGTGACCCATGTGGAGCTTGCCGGTTACGTTGGGAGGCGGAATGGTGACGGTGCAGTCGCCCACGCCCTCGCGGCGCTTGTAGTAGCCGCCGTCGAGCCACTTCTGCAGGATCGCCGGCTCGCTGGTCGACGGATCGTAGTTCTTGGGCATTTCTTCCATATATCTCTCCCTGTCCCGCCGGCGTGTCCGCCTGCTTGGTTTTCGCTCGGTCAGGTCCTGGCTCGCACGAAGAGCACATTTAGTGCTCTTCGGCTCGTGCGGAATCTACGAAAACCAAGCAGACGGACACGCCTTAGGTATCGATTACTTCAGTCTGGTATGACTTCGCTGAGGCTTAAACAAACACACAGAATAACACAGGTAGTTGGGGTTATTGCGTATATATAAAATAGCCTCCGACCGCGGGTGGTCGGAGGCTATTTGCAAACACGCTTTAGGCTGGTTTACCCGTAGATGCGCTGGGGCTGCTCTTCGCCCTTTACGGAGGCTTCGGTCACGATGACCTTGGCGACTCCCTCCTCGCTGGGGAGGTCGAACATCGTCTGCTGCAGCACGTCCTCGCAGATGGAGCGCAGGCCGCGGGCGCCGGTCTTGCGGGCAAGCGCCATGCGGGCGATCTCGTGCAGGGCGGCGTCCTCAAACTCAAGCTCAACGTCCTCGAGCTGGAACATCTTGCGGTACTGACGCACCACGGCGTTCTTGGGCTCGGTCAGGATCGACACCAGGTCGTCCTCGTCGAGCGCCTGCGTCTGGGTGACGACGGGCGTACGTCCCACAAACTCGGGGATCATGCCAAAGGCATTGAGGTCCTGCGGGAGCACCTGGCGCAGCAGGTCGTTCTCGTCGACCGAGGTGGGGCCGGCGATCTCGGAGTTAAAGCCCACGCCCTTGTTGCCCACGCGATCGGCGATGATCTTGTCCAGACCCACAAAGGCACCGCCGCAGATAAACAGAATGTTGGTCGTGTCGATCTGCAGCAGCTCCTGTTGGGGATGCTTGCGGCCGGCCGGGGGTGGGCGGAACGCTTGCCACCGTGCCCTCAAGGATCTTAAGCAGCGCCTGCTGAACGCCCTCGCCCGAAACATCGCGGGTGATGGAGAGGTTCTCGGCCTTGCGGGCGATCTTGTCGATCTCGTCCACGTAGATAATGCCAACCTGCGCGCGCTCAATATCGCCATCGGCGGCATTGATGAGCTTGAGCAGGATGTTCTCCACGTCCTCGCCCACGTAACCGGCCTCGGTGAGCGCGGTGGCGTCGGCGATGGCAAACGGCACCTCGAGGATGCGCGCAAGCGTCTGGGCGAGCAGCGTCTTACCGGTGCCGGTGGGACCGAGCAGCAAAATGTTGGACTTGGCGAGCTCCACCTCGTCCATATCATCGTCGAGCTGCGAGTCCAAGCCGTCGTCAAAGGCCGAAAGCGCAGCGCCGCCCTCGATGACGCGGCGGTAATGATTGTACACGGCAACCGACATGGCGCGCTTGGCGTCCTCCTGGCCCATGACATAGGCCGAAAGCTCGTCATAGATCTCATGCGGCGTCGGCACATGCGTAATGACCTGGCGGTCGTCCTCGAGCTCAAAGCCCTCGGACTCGGGGTCCACGGCGGGCTGGGATGCAGCCTGGCCGTGATCGTTGAGGAAGCCCGGCAGCTTGCCGTTGCGGGCAGCGTCCATAAAGTCCGAAGCCAGTGACTCCTCCAAGATCTCGGAGCAGGCGGCAACGCACTCGTCGCAGATAAAGATGTTGGTCGGACCCTTAACAAGACGGCGAACCTGACCCTGCTCTTTTCCGCAGAAGGAGCAGCGGATGGGGTTGCCGTTCTCGTCGAAGTTGTCCTGCATGTTACCGGCCATCCTAAGCGTCCTTCGCGGCGAGGTCGCGCGAGGTGACAATACGGTCGATCAGGCCGTAGTCGAGGGCCTCGGCAGCGGACAGGTAGTTGTCGCGCTCGGTATCGGCCTGGACCTTCTCGATAGGCTGGCCCGAGGCGTCGGACAGGATCTGGTTGAGCTCGCGACGGGTCTTCTTGATCTCCTCGGCCACGATCTCGATCTCGGTCTGCTGGCCCTGGGCACCGCCGCTGGGCTGGTGAATCATGACCTTGGAGTGCGGCAGGCAGAAGCGCTTGCCCTTGGCGCCGGCTGAAAGCAGCACGGCGGCCATAGACGCGGCCATACCCACGCAAATGGTGGAGACCTGCGGCTTAATGAAGTTCATGGTGTCAAGAATCGCCAGGCCGGAGTAGACCTCGCCGCCGGGCGAATTGATGTAGAGCGAGATATCCTTCTCGGCATCCTGGCTCTCAAGATGCAGCAGCTGGGCAACGACCAGGTTGGCGCTCACGGAGTTAATCTCCTCGCCCAAGAAGATGATGCGGTCGTTGAGCAGGCGCGAATAGATATCATAGCTGCGCTCACCGCGCGGCGTCTGCTCGATAACGTATGGCACGAGGGCGGAATCGAACTTGGCGATCATACGCATCTCCATTTCTCTCTTGCGGACCAAATTGGTTCTAGATAAACGTACGGTGCCCGCATGCTATGCATTGGCTGGCACCGTACGAAGCAACCGGATAACCGGTGTATAACTTTACCCCATCACGGGCGCACGCATGCGCTCGCGGGCAAGGTGGCGAGAATTACTCGGCGTCCTTGGCGGTCTCGTCGACCTCGGTCACCTTGGCGTTCTCGACCAGGTGGTCGACGGCCTTGGAGCGACGGATGGACTCGCGGACGGCAGGCATGCGGCCATCGGCGATGAACTCGGCCTTGGAAGCCTCGACGTCCTTGACGCCGGCCTTCTCGAACTCGGCGTTGATGTCATCCTCGGTGACCTCGATCTTGAGTTCGCGGGCGAGGGCGTCCAGAGCCAGGGACTCACGGGCAACGTCGTTGGCCTGCTTGTGCAGGTCGCCGATGAACTGCTCCATGGTCAGACCGGAAGCGGGCAGCCAGGTGTCCAGCGTCATGCCACGAGCAGCGAGGTTGGACAGGAAGTTCTGGCCGAGCTCCTCAAAGACGGACTGCTCGTAGTCGGCGTCCATCTCGTCGAGCTGCAGACGCTCGGCGAGAGCGGAGACGCAACGGTTCTCCTTCTCGGCCGGCAGGCGGGAAGCCTTGTCCTGCTCGATCTCGATCTTGATGGCGTCGCGCATAGCGTCGATGCTGTCGAAGCCAAAGTCGGACTTGACGAGCTCGTCGGTGAGCTCGGGGGTGTTGCGGACCTTGATGCCCTTGACGGTGACCTCGACGGTGTGGGTCTCGGCCTCCTCGCCCTCCTCGACCTCGTCGGTCCAGGTGACGGTCTTGACGTCGTCAACGTTAGCGCCGATCAGGGCCTCGTTGAACTCCTTGGGGTTGCTGTCGCTACCGGCGATGAGCATGCGGCCCTCGGCGGCAAAGTTGTCGGCGTTCTCGACGGCCTTGAGATCGACGGTGACGTAGTCCTCGGCCTCGACGGCGCGACCCTCGACGTCCTCGAAGGTGGCACGGTAGTTGAGGAGCATCTCGACCTGGTTGTTGATCTCGGACTCGGTGACCTCCGCAGGGGGCATCTCGATCTCGACAGCGTCGAAGGAAGAGAGCTCGGCAGCAGGACGCAGGGAGAACTCGACGGTGTAGGTGTAGTCCTCGTGATCCTTGGCGAGGTCGAGCTCCTTGTAGTCACCGTTCTTGGTGGGGACGATGTCCAGCTCGTTGAGGACGGCGGGCTCGTTGGCGGCGATCAGGTCGTTGGTGGCCTGAGCGAGGGTAGCCTCGGCGCCAAGAGCGGAGTCGATGACCGGACGGGGGGCCTTGCCGGCACGGAAGCCCGGGAAGCGGTACTTCTTGGCGGTGTCCTTGTAAGCCTTCTTGATCGCGGCGTCGACGTCGGCGGCCGGGATGGTGACCGTAGCGGTGAGCTTGGCGTCCTTGACGTCAGAAGCGGTGATGTTCAACACGTTCCTCCTCATACTGCCCAGCTTATCTGAGGTGCTGGTACCTTTATGCAACAAAGAGTCGCGACGGCCGAAGCCGACGCAGATGCGTTGGTGCGGGCGAAAGGACTCGAACCTTCACGGGAATCCCACCAGAACCTAAATCTGGCGCGTCTACCAATTCCGCCACGCCCGCATGAGCGCACAGACTAGGAATGATAGCAGATACGAACGGCAAGCGCACGCACACCTTTTACAGGCTCACGACCTCACCACGAGTGCAAAAGGCGGGACGAGTTGCCCCGCCCCGCCAATTACGACTTGTTCGCTAACCCGCTACTCCCCCAGCAGGGCCTTCTCGGGCGTGATCGGCAGCGAGCGAACCTGATGTCCGGTAGCGTGTGCCACGGCCGAGGCAACGGCGGCGAGCGGCGTGTTGATGACGACCTCGCCGATCGACTTGGCACCAAACGGACCCGTCGGCTCGTAGCTCGGCTCAAAGGCCACGCGGATGCTGCCGATATCCAGGCGCGTGGGCAGCTTGTAGCTCATAAAGTTGCCGGTGCGCAGGCGGCCGCGATCATCGTGCTCGACGATCTCGTAGAGCGCGTGACCGATACCCTGGGCAATGCCGCCCTCGGCCTGGACGCGCGCGAGCGCCTCGTTGATCACGGTGCCGCAGTCGACGGCTGCCGCATAGTCCACCACAGTCACCTTGCCGGTGGCCTTGTCGACCTCGACCTCGGCAATACCGGCCATAAACGGCGGAGGCGAAACGGGCAGGCAGGCAGAGGCATGCGAGGTGAGCGCGTCGCCGCCCGCGATGTTCTTGACGCACAGGTTGGCAAAGTCACGCAGCGTGAGGTAGCGGTTCTGCTCGCGCGCGGCACGCTCGTCGGACAGACGCACGTACTGGCCATCGAAGACCACCTCGGCGGCATCCACGTCCCACATCTGGGCGGCCTTGGCGCAGATCTTCTCACGCAGCTCGGTCGCGGCGTTCTTGGCGGCAAGTCCCGTCACGTACGTACCCGAGCTCGCGTACGAGCCGGCGTCGAACGGCGACACATCGGTGTCCACGCCGCGCACCACAATGAGCGAGCTCTCCACACCCAGCTCCTCGGCGGCAATCTGCGCCAGGATCGTGTCGACGCCCATGCCGTTATCGGTGGCTCCGGTGCCGATGGTAATGAAGCCGTCCTCTTCCAGGCGCATGTCGATGCCGGCGATGTCCACGTTAGAAATGCCCGAGCCCTGCATGGTGAGCGCGCAGCCCAGGGCACGCACGCGGTCGCCCAGGTCCACAGCCAGCGGCTTGTCGCGCCAGCCGATCATGTCCATCGCGCGCAGCAGGCAGCGGTCGAGTGCGCAGGCGTTGAGCTTCTCGTTGTAGTACTGCGGCATGACCTCGCCCTCGCGCACGATGTTCTTAAGGCGCAGGTCGGCAGGGTCCATGTGCAGCATGTCGGCGAGCTCGTTGACGGCGCTCTCCACGGCAAACTGGCCCTGGGTGGCACCGTAGCCACGATACGCGCCGCCGCGGTTGGTGTTGGTGTAGACGGCATCCCAGCTAAAGCGGCTCGCCTTCACGTGGTTGTAGATGGGCAGGCTCTTGTGGCCCGAGAGGCCGATCGTCGTGGTGGCATGCTCGCCATAGGCGCCGGCGTTGGACAGCGTGTGCAGGTCGATGGCCGTGATAGTGCCGTCGTTCATGGCGCCCAGCTTAACGGTCATCTGCATCTGATGGCGCGAGTTGCCCGCGGTGATGGTCTCCTCGCGGGTGTAGCAGCAATAGCTCGGACGGCCGGTCTGCTGGGTCACGAACGCCACGAAGATCTCGCAGCAGCCCGTCTGCTTGGAGCCAAAGCCGCCGCCGATGCGCGGCTTAATGACCTGCACCTGCGATTGCGGAATGTCGAGCGACTGCGCGACCATGCGGCGCACGTGGAAGGGCACCTGTGTAGAGGTGGTCACCGAGATGCGGCCGAACGCGTCGGTCGTCGCGAAGGCGCGGAAGGTCTCCATGGGCGCGGTCTGCGTGGCCTGGCTGGTGTAGGTGCGCTCAAAGACGATGTCGCTCTGGGCGAACGCTTCATCAAGGTCACCAAAATCGCTGGTACCGCTGCACACCAGGTTGCGAGCAACGTCGCCGCCTTGCGGGAACATAAAGGTCACGTCGCCCTCGGGGTGGACCACGATGTCGTTATCGAGTGCCTGGGTAAAGTCGAGCAGGGGCTCGAGCACCTCATAGTCGACCTTGATGAGCTTGAGTGCCTTGTCGGCGGCCTCCTCAGTCTCGGCGGCGACGATCGCCACCTCCTCGTTTTGATAGCGCACGAGGTTCTCGAGGATCAGGCGGTCGTAGGGACTCGGCTGCGGATAGCTCTGGCCGGCGATGGTAAAGCGGCGCTGGGGCACGTCCTCGTAGGTGTAGACGCCCACGACGCCGGGCACCTTCAGGGCGCGCGACGTATCGATGGAGCGGATCTTGGCGCGGGCATAGGGGCTGCGCTTGAGCTTGACGATCAGGGCGCCGGCGGGCACCAGGTCACCCGTGTAGACGGGACGTCCCTCGAGCAGAGCCTTCGAGTCCTTCTTGGGCTGCTTGTGGGTGATCTGCTTGTAGGAGACACCGTCGCAGCTGGTGTCGTTGACCGGCAGCTCGGGCATCTCAAAGCCCACCTGTACGCCGGACTCGTTAAGGAAGCGCACGATGGCGCGCAGCTGGCTCTCGTAGCCGCTGCAGCGGCAGAGGTTGCCGGCGAGCTGGCGCGAGAGCTCCTCGCGCGTGGAGACGAGGCTCGGGTCCTCCTTGGCGGCGCGGGCAAGCGCCAGCACGTTCATGATGAGGCCGGGGGCACAAAAACCGCACTGCTCAGCACCTTCGGCAGCCATCGCACGGGCGAGTGCCTCGGACTCGGCCTTGAGGCCCTCGAGCGTGGTGATGGTGTGGCCCTCAACACGGGCGGCGGGAACCGAGCAGCTCAGCACCGGGTCGCCATCGAGCCACACCGTGCACAGGCCGCAGTTGGTGGTCTCGCAGGCGCAGCGCACCGATGCACAACCCTGCTCACGCAAAAGCGAAAAAAGCATGGTGTCGGGGGCAATCTGAACCTTGATCTTGCGGCCGTTGAGCGTAAAGGAAAGATCGATGAGTTTGGCAGCCATTAGCGCACCTCGCTAGAATCGACGCCGGGCACGCGGCGGCAGGAATACTCGTCCGTGGCAAACTTAGGCACTTGCACGGTCTCGAGCTCGCGGGCAAGCGCGGCCGAAAGCTCGATGCCGGCGGCGCGGCGCACGGCCTGGACGGCAAGCGGGGCCGAGATGCGACGGCGGTAGTCGGCCGAGCCCCACATATTGGTGCCGTAGCTCAGCGCGCGTACGGACGTGGCCAGGGCGCGCAGCTCGTCCTCGGAAGGCTGCTTGCCGATAAGGCCACATGCCTCGCCCTGCAGCAGGGTCGCGCGCAGCGGGCGGGCACCCACGGTAACATGCCAGCTGTTGTCCCACCAGGCGGCGGTGACGTTTAAGGAAGGGAAGTCGGTCGCGTCCTTGCGCACGGCCTCGTAGCTTGCGCGATAGTCGTGCTTAACGACCACGACGTGCTCGATCACGTCGCGCATGTAGCCCATGTCCACGAACTCGGCGAGCGGCACGCGGCCGGCACCCGTCAGCTCAACGTACGAATCGAGCGCGAGGAAGGCGGAGAGCACGTCCGAGAAACCAAAGCGACCATAGATGCTGCCGCCCACCGTGGCGGTGTTGCGCAGCTGCACGCCCACGATATCGCGGACGGCGAACTCAAAGACATGGTTGACAAGCGCGTTGAGCTCGGCATGACGCTCGAGCTGGCGCAGGGTACACATGGCACCGATGCGAAACTCGGTCTCGGTCTCCTCGATCTGATCGAGTCCGCAGGCCGAAAGGTCAATCGCCGTCGCCACGCGACGCGAACCCAGGCGCATCCAGATGCCGCCGCCCACAATCTTGTTGTTGCGGTTCTTCTGTAAGAGCTCATAGGCTTCGGCCGCGTTTCCAACACGGACGTAGGTACCGAACTTGAGCACGTTCTCCCCCATCTCTTCACTTGTCCAGTACCTCTAAGTGTACCAAACGAGAGCGCACAGCTCGTGTCGGGGCAAAATGATCCGTTTTCCTCCGTCCCCGACGGATCAAAAAAGGCTCCCAGCCGGAATGGCTGGGAGCCTTATCACATGCTATGTCGAGCGAAGATTTAGCAGACGCCCTGGGCGAGCATGGCGTCGGCGACCTTCAGGAAGCCAGCGATGTTAGCGCCCATGACGAAGTTGCCCTCCTGGCCATACTCCTTGGCGGTGTCGTCCACGTTGTGGAACATGCCGCGCATGAGCTGCTCGAGCTTGCCGTCAACCTCCTCGAAGGTCCAGGACAGGTGCTCGGCGTTCTGGCTCATCTCCAGGCCGGACACGAGCACGCCGCCGGCGTTGGCAGCCTTACCGGGCATAAAGGCAACGCCGTTCTCCTGGAAGTAGGTCGTGGCCTCGATGGTCGTAGGCATGTTCGCGCCCTCGCCGACCACCTTGCAGCCGTTGGCGACGAGCGCCTGGGCGTCCTCGAGCAGCAGCGTGTTCTCGCGAGCGCAGGGCAGCGCGATGTCGCAGGGCAGCTGCCACACGCCGCGGCCGTCGCCCTCGTGCCACACGGCGTTGGGCTTCTCGTCAACGTACATAGCGAGCGTAACGCCCTTGTCGTGGCCGGAGCGCTTCTTGTTGTAGACATGCTCGAGCACGGTGTAGTCGATGCCGTCGGGATCCTCGACCCAGCCATGGGTGTCGGAGCAGGCGAGCACCTTGCCGCCGAGCTGGGAGACCTTCTGGACGGCGTAGATGGCGACGTTGCCGGAGCCATGAACGACGACGTTCTTGCCCTCGAAGGAGTCGCCGCGGCTCTTGAGGTACTCGTCCACAAAGTAGACCAGACCGTAACCGGTGGCCTCGGTACGGGCGAGCGAGCCGCCAAAGGAGAGGCCCTTGCCGGTAAGGACGCCGGTCCACTCGTTGGTCAGGCGCTTGTACTGGCCGAACAGGTAACCGACCTCACGGCCGCCGACAC
>ENA-OPSC01000344-OPSC01000344.1-human-gut-metagenome-genome-assembly--contig:-NODE-344-length-25664-cov-2.157874_pt1 | contig 25664 bp, 12 predicted proteins | sample MGYA00241800_ERZ501891 | MGnify/ENA primary metagenome ERZ501891 (study PRJEB25962, sample SAMEA2042407) | human gut metagenome | biome: human gut; feature: human-associated habitat; material: faeces...
CTTCTGCCGGTCTCGGTTTTTGTTATTCGAGTAGTGCGGTCGGTAATTCGGATGCTGGTTCTGGTTCGCGTTTAGTATATAGACCGTAAACATTTATAGGTTGATGTCAAGTAAAAAACAGCAGTAATGCTAATAACAGCACTAATGCCAGTCTCAGTTATTGTAATTCGAATAATACGGTCGGTAATTCGAATGCTGGTTATGGTTCACTTAAAATTTCTTTTTGTTTTGACATGACCTTGGCTCTTGCCAAAAAACAAATAATAAAATCAGCGGTGTTAGTAGTTTCGGCGAACGCTCCTCTTATCACAATTTTAATGAAAAGAGTTTCTAATATATTTGAAGGTATCATAAATTATAATAACATCTTGTACGCAGATGAAAAAGCTCGTAAAGGGAAATTACATTCATACGGTGTTAAGCATCATGATAGAAATCGTGAACGTAATCTTCATAAGCTACAGGATGCCTTAACAAATTTAACTTACAAAACTTCAGAATATAGTTTATTCACAATTCATGAACCAAAAGAAAGATTAATATATAGATTACCATACTTTCCAGATCGTATAGCTCATCATACACTTATGAACTATTTAGAGCCTATATGGGAGAAGATATTTATTGCACACACTTATGCTTGTAGAAAGAATAAAGGTATTCACAAAGCAGCACAAGATATAAAGAAAGTACTGAGGAAAGATGTAGTTAATACTCAATATTGTTTAAAATTAGATATTAAGAAATTCTATCCTTCTATAGACCATGAGATTCTTAAGTCTATAGTAAGAAGAAAAATAAAAGATACTAAAGTATTAAAATTATTAGATGAAATAATTGATTCAGCACCAGGAGTACCTATTGGTAATTACTTATCACAGTACTTTGCTAATCTATATCTAGCTTACTTTGATCATTGGATTAAAGAATGTAAGAAAATAAAATACTATTTCAGATATGCTGATGATATAGTAATCTTTAGTAAAAATAAAGAGAGTTTACACACTTTAATCAAAGATATAATAGAATATTTAAATATCAATTTAAAACTAACAGTAAAGAGCAACTATCAAGTATTTCCTTTAGATTCAAGAGGATTAGACTTTGTAGGATATAAATTCTATCATACTCATACATTACTTAGGAAAAGTATCAAACATAGGATGTGTAAATGTTTATCTAGGTTATACAATAAGACGTATAGTAATTCATATGCTAGACGTAAAGTATGTTCTTACTTCGGTTGGTTGAAGTTTTGTAATTCTATCAATTTTTGTAAAAAGTTAGTATTAAGGGTTTGTAAGAAATATAATCTAACAACGCCTGAAATATTTGTACCTAAGAAAGATATTATATCAAATGTCTTAAATAGGAGATTAAAGTTTATAGATTATAAAATCTATAATAAATATTTTAAATTATATGTAATTACTAACAAACTAATTAGTGTTACATCTAAAAGTAAATTATTATTAAGTTTATTAATAAGGGATATTATAAATACTTATATAATTATAATATTTCATAAAAGATATAATGCATATGAAATCTTGCTATAGTGAACGTCCTGAAATGATTCAAAAGTTAGATAATAATTCTTACGCTTTTAATTATAATATTGAAGAAGTAAAGAAGGACGATGAAACATATTATGAATGTGAACAAGTAATTATTAATGAATCTAATATCAATGATGATTCAATTATTCGTGACGTATTACTTAATAATTGGGATGTGAATCAGCAATTGAAAATGGTTAATGATTACTTTGCATATAAGTTAGGTTTAAACAAAGATGAAATGTGTAAAACAAGATATGAAAACTTCTTAGATTTTAGATCTAAACTTAAAACAAGTGTAACTAAAAGTATAATCTAATGGAACTCAGATTAGATAGAATATTTCGTACTAATGAATATACTATTGGGGAGTTATATGTAGATGGTGCTTATCTATGCGATACACTTGAAGATCCAGTAAGACCATTACCTGAAGTATGTCCTAATACACCTAAAGGAATTGCATGTAAATGCAAGGAAAAGGTGTATGGGGATACTGCTGTACCTGCTGGTACGTATGAGGTGAAATTAAGCTATTCTAACCGTTTTAAGCGTATTATGCCTGAGATACTTAATGTACCTCACTTCTTAGGTATACGTATCCATACGGGCAATTCTAGCGCCAAAGATTCCAGTGGATGTATACTGGTAGGTACTTGGGATGGGATGAAAGAAGATTGGATATCTAATTCTACTGTAGCTTATAACAAGCTTATACCCCTACTTCAGAAGGCGATGGATAATAAAGAACAAATAACAATAACAATAAATAACTTATAAGTATGAAGAAACATTATGAAACACATGTAGAAGATACAGATAAGCTTATAAGTGTAGCAGGTCCTGTATTAGACTATAAGTCTTGGTATGAGCAATACAGGAAATTAATGGAAGAACAAGCTCAACGTAAATATGGTCTTTATACCCCTACTTCAGAAGGCGATGATGACGATTTCCCATCTATTTCTGGTATAACTGCAAGATATTCAGCATTAGGTCTCACTAATGAACAAATGGCAGCTAACCCTGTATGGAAAAACCTTACAGGTAATGGTCATGATTTACAGATGAAGAATTTCTCTTGGAAGGGGATGTCCGGGGTTGGCGGGTATGTTGGTGATTTTTCTAAATGGGTGAATAATAGAGATACTACAGAAATAGGAATAACTAAAAGTAACTCGAAAGTCATTATTGATGTTAAAGTATCACAGGGTTCAGGAAAGAATATTGTGTTTATCAGTAAATCTAATTTAGGTATATCTAATAATGTCACCATTAAGATTACAAGTACTTACCCGGAAGGAGTTATGAAATTTGCCAATTCCGCTTCGAATAAGTATTTAAAGTTGCCTTCAAATGGAATAATAACATTACAAGATAACCCAGAATATACAAGTAATGAAATGCATCTTCATTTAGCAAGTGCGGATTTAGGTCAAATCACCATCGAACAACTACCTCTCTACCCCGGCGCACTCGTCTTTGATGGTGTAGACGATTACGGTACCTGTAATAACTTCCCTATTTTGACTAAGGAAAAGGGATATACGGTTGTGGCGTTGAGACAGTGGATTACAAGGGGTGAAATAGCCCAAGGATTAGTATCTAATGTAAAGAATTGGCTCAAGGATGGTGCCTTCTTGTTAGAATATAGAAATATACAAGCCGATCATCTTAATAAGCCTATATCTTTTGGAGCAATAGGGAGTGAAATGGATTTACCACACATCCTTACTTATCAGACATCTAAAAGTTATAATGGTGTTTCGATTACAACTGGTAATTTTGAGGGAACAGATGTGCTACATGTTGGGAAATTAGCTCCAACTAATGTAGGAACTTGTATTAACGCTGCTATCTGGGAACTTGTATTTCTCGATCACGATGCCACCGAAGAAGAACTGACCAAGATCAAAGACTACTTCATCAAAACCTATCCCTGGCTCTTCCCCAACCAAGCATGGACAGTCACCGGCAAAACCAACCAGGACGAAGATCGTGCTACTATTGCCAACATTACGGGCAATGGTAATGATCTCGTGCTGTCTAATTTTGGGTTTATTGAAGGGAGTGGCTACAATGAAGAAGGTGAATATGCTGGCTATCTAGTTACTGATGGGGTGGATGATAAGATAGTTTCGTCAGTTTTTGGAATGGGTAAGGATTTTACGATTGTTGGGGATTGGAAGTTTATTGATAATAAAAAGAGTGGTACTGGTTTAGTAAAAGCGTCTAGTTTTTATATCTACAACACAATGATTGGACTTGATCTTTATATTAATTCAGGATCAGTAACAAATAGTCTTGACGGAATTAAAAGTATTAATGCTGCATGTTCAGATGGTAGGGCCTATGATCGTAATTGGAATGAAATACTGGCAAATACAGGTAATGTAGTTGGTTCTGGTGGTACATTGGAGGTATCGAGTAGTGGTGGTAGGTTTGATCGAATAGCTTTTAAGAACCTTGCAATTTATCCAAGAATCCTCTCCAAAGACGACTGTATCAAAGCATACAACTATTTACAAACATTAAAAGCAAAGTAAGATGAGATATATAGTAATTCCAAGAGAACTGTTTGATACTATACCGGAAGAAATAAAGAAAAAATTAGGTATAGACAGTCCAAGAATGAGTACAGATGGAACAGAAGTTATGCTTCATATCGAGCATTATGATACGTTATTTCCGCCTGTAATGACACTGGAAGAAGATGAAAATAATAATACTGCGAATTATCCTTTTCCAGTATATGAAGCTGCAACAACAGAATTCAATAGTTTAATTGCTTCAGATAAATGGAGTGCAAATACTGAAGATTATGACATTTAATTCATTGAATACTATTATAGATGATATCCTTTTAATTATACGTGATAACAATATCAGTGAATCTGAGAACTTATCCCGCATACAGATAGAGCAATGGATACATCAATATAGAGCATATTTAATTAAACAGGATCTAGATAAGGGTAGAGATATAAATCCAGAGTATATACAAACTATTGGACCTTTACACATATCCAAAGTAAGTAGATGTGGAGTACCCAATGGTTTTAATTATATTTCTGATGAAGAATTACCTAAATTCATAGATTTACACTTTGGTTCTGGTTTAGTTGCTGTGAAAGATATGTATGGCAACTTAATACAGGTTGGTACAGAAACCAAAGCTAAATACCAGACAAGTAGGAAGTATACATGTAATGATTATATTGCTTACTTAAAGAATAATCACTTATACCTAAGTGGTCCTGGTTTTTTAGAATATGTAGAAATAGATGGTATATTAGAAGATCCTACAAAAGCTGGAGACTGTTATGATTACGATTCAGCTTATCCAATGCCTGCTGACAAAATACCTACATTAAAGAATTTAATCTTTAGCAAAGAGTTAAATTTTATGTTATCAGTACCTACTGACACCACGAATAATAGTACTAACGACGTTAATAATGAACTAAATGCAAGAAACTAAATCTTATACTGGCAAAGACTTCTATAAATCTTATATTGATTATGTTGGTGATAACCCATTATACCAAGTAGAATATAGAGTGTTTAGAGATATAATCAATGATTATTTTAAATACTTAAGAGATGAATTAATAGAGAATGGTAAAGAGATAAAATTGCCATGTAGACTAGGTACCTTAAGTATAGTAAAACATAAACCAAAAGAATATAGTGGTAGGAGTCTCAGGATAGATTATGCAGAAACAAAGAAAGTAGGTAAAATAGTTTATCATTTGAATGAAATAACTAATGGATATAAATTTAGATTTTATTGGAATAAACACAACATGTTAGTTAAAAATAAAACCAAGTATCAACTGGTTATGACAAGAGCCAATAAACGCAGGCTGGCGTATATATTAAAGAATAGAATTAGAGATTATGTGGAGCTTTAATACAAAATGGTCTGATTTTCCAACTACTAGTGGCGTGTATGCAATAGTAAATACTTTAAATGGAAAGAAATATGTAGGTAGTACTAAATGTTTTAAAGAACGTTTTGCTGAACACAGATCACAATTACGCAAAGGTAATCACAAAAACGTTCATTTACAAAATTCATATAATAAATATGGAGAAAAGTATTTTAAATTTATGGTATTAGAAGAATGTGAAAAGATTCAAGATACTTTAAATTTTGTGGAACAAAAATGGATAGATTCTGATGGTGACTACAATATTTGTCCAATAGCAAATAGAAGAACATATACTAAAATGCCAGAATGGTTAAAAAATAAATTGAAAAAAATTAATACTGGTAGAATATGTACAGAACAAACAAGGAAAAGAATATCTAACGCTTTAAAAGGTCGTAAACCATCCAAACAACATTTAGAAAATCAGTCTAAAGGTAGAAAAGGAAAAGGAACAAAAGCTGTAGATCAATATGATTTAAATGGAAATTATATAAGAACTTTTCCGTCACTTACAGAAGCTGGAAAATATGTTCGTGGTTCATATGTTTGCATAAATTTGTGTTGTAAAGGCAAAATACATTCCGCATACAATTTCTTATGGAAATACAATAAAGATACAAGAAATATTTTTAATGTTGTTAAACCTTTAGATGATACTAGAAACAAAAGAATAGTATACCAAATAGATAAGTGTACCAATGCTATAATTAACGAATTTTCATCAATAAAAGAAGCCGCAATAGCTATGGGTAATTTATCTAATCGTTCTACTATAAATCGTTGTTGCTTAGGCTCTAATAAAACAGCATTTGGATTTAAATGGAAATATAAAAATGATAACAAAATTAACATCAGTTAAAACTGCAATAGCTAAAGTAATAGCAGACCTAGGATTGCAAGAAGATGATATTTTAATATCAGATATGCGAGAGTGGGTAGGAGAAGCTATGGAAAAAATTGGTGCAGTACAGCAATTTGAGCGAGTTGTATCTGGTGTGAATGGTGCACCAATTATAAAGATTGATTGTCACCAAGCTCAATTACCTTGTAATCTTCATAAATTACATCAAGTAGCATACTCTTTTAATTGTGATGGACCTTGGTTTCCTATGAGGAAAGCCACAGGTTCATTTGCTGCTTGGGGCTGTGAAGACTGCAAGAAATGCTGTGATAAACCTGAAATGCTAGTTAAAGATGAAGTATTAGTAGATTTAGTAGTAGACTTATATGGTAATATAGATAAAACAGAAGCATTAGAAATGCTGAATACCAATGAGAATATGAAGACTATTCTACGTAATCTCATAAATACTCATACTGTTAATATTGACTATATTAGAGGTAATACTAGTGTTAATCCTAATTGGGATTTACAATATAGTATTAAACCTGGTTACATTATGACAAATGTTCCTTGTGGTTACCTAAAACTATCTTACAGTGCTATTATTACTGATGAGGATGGCTATCCTATGGTACCAGATAATATCTCTTACTTGGAAGCAATATATTGGTATATTACTCAGAAGATTGCTTTTCAGAAGTATATAAGAGGTGAGTGGAACGAACGTATGTATGCAAATATGAGAAACTCCTGGAACTACTACTGTAAACAGGCATATGCAGAAGCAATGCTTCCTAATGAAGATGAGATGGAGTCTATTAAACATACATGGAATAAGATTTATCCAGAGTATCATGATCACAGTTCCTTCTATAGTCATACTGGTTCAATACAACACATTTATAATGCTAATAGATAATGAATGCACAAAGACAAACAAATACTTTCCAGAAAGGAATGAACTGTGATCTAGACTATTCAGTTATAGACTCAGGACAATATCAGTGGGCAGAAAATATACGTATTATTGCCAATGATAATAGTTCTACTGGAGTAATGCAGAATATTGAAGGCGTTCGTAAGCTCAATCCTACATTGACATTGAATGGTGAAACAATAGTCCATACAAATACAATTAGGGATTGGGCAATTGTGTTTACTAAGAAAGGTAGTAACTTCAATATATATAGATACGATTTTGGTGCATCTGAAACTGAACCTATAGTGACTACAGTAGCGTCCAATGTAGCATTGGATATTCCTATTATAGATGGTCATTATGCTGTTAGTAGTGTTTGTAAATGGGAATCTGATGATCTAGTTAAGATATACTGGTGTGATGGGGTACATCAGATTAGAGTATTAAATGTAGCCACAACTCATCCTAATCTTAATGTAGACTCTTTAAATATATCACCAAAGAGTCAATTACCACCTTTATTCTTTAAAGGTTTAGGTACAGGTGGATTGAAAGCCGGTAAGTATCAATATTGCTATCAACTATTTAATCCCAGAACATCTGAAACGTCTATATCTGTTTTATCTCCAATTATTACAGTATCTAGAAGTTTAGAAAATACTAACAGCCAAGATATCTATGGTAGTTCTAAAGAAGAAACTACTAATAGGTCCATTAAACTACAGACTACTGTTGATACTAACTCTTTTAGTAGAGCTAGAATAATTTCTATATATTACTCTAGTAATACTGCAGAACCCGTTATCACAGTGATAGATGAAATAAGTATTTCAAATAATACTTTAGTCTATGAAGATAAAGGTGGCTCAGTTATTGATGAGCTTACTCTAGAAGAATTCAATGGTTTAAGTACTTATATATTTACTCCCAAAGTAATAGAATCTAAAGACAATATGTTATTTGCTGCTAATATCACTGAACAGACTTGGGATATTAGTGATGATGAATTTGATGCTAGAGCATATAGATGCAATAAGAATGGTCAAATATTATTAACTTCTACATCTGGACAAAACTCTATAACATTTTCTACTTCAGAAATAAGTACTAAAGATATACCAACTAATCACGACTGTATTTGTCCTGCAAACTATGATGATAATAGTCAGTATTTATATGCTCCAGATGCTACAGGTAAATATGTATATGGTGGTATAGGTAAAAATATTTCATATAGGTTTATAAAAACCAATCTAATTGAAAGTGATGCACCTACATCTAGGACAGGTTATGCTGAAGATTCTTTCTCATTAAACTCTAAAGCACGTTCTACATCTACTCTAGATTTATATAACATTGAGGAAGATGGTTCCTGGTCAGATGCAGGGTCTTTATCTTTTGCTGATGCTACTGCTAAAGTGTTAAACTATAGTAATAGTGAAGTAGAATCAATGGCAAGGGGTTATATGAGAGATGAAATATATCGTTTTGCTATTGTATTCTACAATGAAGAAAATGTAGCATCTTCTGCACACTGGATCGCAGATATAAGAATGCCTAAAGCTAGTGCACCCGGTTATAACATCTTTACTTCAGGTATGCGAGTAGACATTGGTGGTAATACCACTAATAGCCTAGAAGTAGTTACACACCCGTTAGGTGTGCAATTCACGGTTAATATACCAAGCGATTTAATCCAAAGTAAGAAGATTACTGGTTATGAGATTGTAAGATGTGAAAGAACTATTTCAGATAGAACAATATTGATGCAAGGAGCTGTTAGTTGTGTTTGTAATTATGATAATACAAATCAATTAACTGCTTTTCCATATCTTACTTATTCTACTTCTCATGGGATGATATCACAAAATAATAAATATGCACATGCTTTTGACTTTAGTAGTCAGAATGCTAATGAATATTTCTTATTTATATCACCAGAAATATGTGTTAATAGGACAAATGCATCTGAAGTAACAGGAAGAGCTACAGAGATTAAAGGTATATACAGACTAAAATCTTCAATATCTCCCGATGAATCTATGGGTAATGGTACTCCTGCGAATGATAAGGTTGTACCCAACGGTGATAAAGTCAAAGTATTAGTTGGGGCAAAAGCTTCAAAACACGATTTAAAGAATATAACCTCAAATACTTCTACTAGTTGGGCTAAGAATAGTGGTTGGGCTTATACTTCAGTTACAGCTATAGGTGATTCTATAAAACAATCTACTGCAAATAATGCAATTGATATGATGCCACTTTAGCTAAGTATTACAATAAAGTTACTACAGGTGGATACAATTCAGCATCAATTCAAGACATTACAATTGCTACTAATACAGATCCCTTTGACTTAGATGACGATGCATGGAGAACTAAAGCTACCAATGTAGGTAACATGGTATACTATAACTGGGTATACGGAGATACATCTAAGGCTAGTGATTATGATGATAATAATGTTAGGAAGGTTGGACCTCATGGAGTATGTGCAATATTCCAGAGTACAGATATGACTTCTCGTAATACTATGGTTGGTGAAGTACCAGAATTAGCTGCCGGACCAGCAAGTGCTAATGCAATTCTCATTGCTAATTTAAGACAATCTGTAACACCTTATGGTGGCAATAGTTATGCTACAAGACAGAACTCTGTATATATAAGTACTGGGTCTTATGTCAATGCAAAAGACAATAGTAATACTAAAGTAAATGTATTCGGTGGTGATACGTACGTTGGGGTATTAGATTATGCTAACTGTATGTTTGCATATCATAACGCTAGTGATAACTATGAACAACCGGATAATGAAAGAATTAGAGCATATAATGGTGCTTATATACCATTAGAGTCTTCTATTAATCTTTCATTGAGAACGGATACTGTAGGTACAGCTAAGACTTATGAATCTGGTACAGGCTATGCAAATCACTTTGTAGAGAATGATATAGTACAAGTAGGTTCTATATATGTTCAGAATACGCCATTATATGCTTATAATGATGCTTATTCTGCTCAACCTAGAGCTAAAAACTATGTTAGTAAATCAATATATAGTATAGATAATTTACATACAGACACCAGAGTAATGAACTCAGAACCTAAGACTAACTTAGAAGTAACTGATTCGTGGACTAAATTCAGGGTTGCTAATTACTTAGATGTTGATACCAGATTTGGTTCTATAAACAATTTAAAGTTATTTAAGAATAACTTGTTGTTCTGGCAAACTGACGCTTTTGGCACACTTGCTGTAAATGAACGTTCTCTTATCCAAGATAATAATGCAGGTGCACTTACGTTAGGTACTGGTGGTGTATTAACTAGATTTGATTACTTTACTACCAAGAACGGTTCTAAAGAGAATCAATTAAGAACTGCAACACAATCAGATAGTACAGTATACTGGTATGATGCCGATAGAAATGAAATATGTGGTTTTGATAATCAATTACGTACTGTATCTAAGTTAAAAGGTGTACAGTCTTATTTACATGATAATAAGGATATAATTACAAATGATCCTATATCTGTATATGATAAAAAATACAATGAAGTTCTTCTTACTCTAGAAGATAAGACTTTAGTATTTAATGAACAAGTTGGAGCTTTTACTTCATTTTATACTTATAGACCTGATTGGTATGCTGAATTTACAGATAAATTAATGATATACAAGAATTTGGCTGTATATAAGTATAATTCAGGTAACGAATTAGATATGTTTACTGGCAAAGATAAAATATCTTATGTTAGATTTATAGTAAATGATAAGTACCCTCAAACTAAAACATTTGATAACGTTGAATATGGCGGTGACTTTACTTACGATACTAACTTTGATAACATCTACTTTGAAACTAAAAGACAAACTAGTTTTACTCTTACTCAGGATGATATAGATTATAGAGAGGATACTTATAAATTCTGTATTCCTCGTAGTAGTAGAGAATTAAATGAGGCTGAAGAGTTAGTAAACAAATCTTATAGAGATAGAATGAAAGGGAAATATTTAATCTGTCATTACAAATATGATTGCAATGGTGGTAATACATTTAAAGTTCCTTATATTAGTACAGCATACAGATATTCATTGATATAATATGAAAAAGAAAATAAATAAAAAGAAAGTTCCAGCTTACGCTTTTGGTATAGATCAAGGTTTAGAAATTGCTTCTATATTGGGAGCTGGTTTACAAGGCTTTACAGAAGAAGGATCTGGTGCAGATATTGTTGGCAGTACTCTAGGGGGTGCTGCCAAAGGTGCTTCTGTAGGCTCTGCTATCCTTCCTGGTATTGGTACAGCTATAGGTGGAGCTGTAGGTGGTGTTGGTAACCTTGTATCAGGTATATTTAGAAAGAATGCAATTAACAAACAGAAACGTATTAAAGCAAATGCTAAAGAAATAGCAATGGGGAAAGGTAATGCAGCCACACTTGAACAAAAATATTGGGATGATAATTCTTTAGCTTATACTTTTGAAAATGGTGGTATATTACCAGATTTAGCTTATGTAGATAATAATGAAGTAATAAGAGATGATTTTGGTAATATTGAACAAGTACCTAATAGTAAACCAGGTACAGACAATCATTTAATAGATGCTTCTAATCTTGAATCTGTTTTATCTGATAGAATTAAGAGACCTGGTACAAATAGAACATTTGCACAAGAAGGTGAAAAACTTACTAAAATGACGAAAAAGAGTAAAGGTAATGACATATTTGCTAAGAATACTGATATGTTAAATAAAAGAAATGCAAATGCAATGTATGAACAATTGCTTACAGAGCAAGAAGCAGTTAAAGCTAAGAAAGGTATTAAGCCTAAAGTAAAAGGAATACCTGCATATGCAGAGGGTAAAGGTGATTGGACTAGACGATTAGGCAAATCTATTGCTAATTTTTTAACCTCTCCAGTACAAGGTACAGCAGTTAATAGTGCTCTTACAAATGCTTTTAATAACACAGGTAATAAAGCTGGTTTAGGCGCAACTAAGAACTCTAATTGGGATGCTCCAGTAATGAATTACTTGAACGGGATTAATTGGACAGAAAACCTTGTACCTAAATCTGGTCCAGCACCTGGTAGAACTTATGTATATAATAATGATCCAGTAGATAATAGTGTTGATGCTATTACTGGTGAAACAATTCCTGTAGGTGTAAATGAACCTATATACGATTTGCCTGAAGTACCATTTCCTGATGCAGCACCTATAACAAAGGTTAAATCTGTTAGGAAACATACTCCAGCAAGCAAGCCTGCTAAAGCTACTAACTCTCTTAATCAAGCTCCTTTACTGGATATTGAAGAATTTAATCCATCTTTAGCATCTGATCCTATTTATGCTCCATTGTTAAATATTGAAGAATTTAATCCTACATTAACACCAGATGAAATTAAAACACCTAGTAAGTCTTCAACTAACTTTGGCAGTCTGTCTGGTTTATCTCCTATATTATATAATTGGATTCAGAGTAGACGTAGACCTGAAGTAGAAGATCAGGTTATTAATCCTTATACTGGAGCTATTAATAGAGCTATGACTAGTCGTAGACTTAACATAGAGCCTACTCTTGCGGCTAACAGAAGATCTAGAGCAATTGCTCGTAATAACATGGCTAGACTCAATCCTAACACTGGTATGAATTTAGCATATGGTAATCAATTAGCTACTGGAGAATATGCTCAGAATGCCTCGGTATATGCTAATAGAGACAATGCTAATAATCAGTATTTAGGTGAATATGCTAATATGATGAACAATTTAGGTCAACAATACATACAGAATACTGTACTTACTAATGACTTAAATGCCCGTAATAGAGCTGCTGCAAGAAACTTTGGTGCTACTGCTGCTGGTCAGTTAGGTCAATGGTCTCAGACTAAAGAAAAGATGCGTAATGAAGCCGCTAGAGATGCTATGATATACCCTTATTTGAGAAATTTCTTAGCATACGGTAATCTTGGTGAACTGATAGCAGATATGGATAATATGTATTACAATAATAGAAAGGGTAAAAAGAATGGTTAATAGATATGATAATCCAGCACAAGCTCAATTTATAGATACATATGCTCCACTACCTTTCCAACAACTGTATACACTTGGTAAAGATGCAAATGCTAGGGTAGATAAAGCTATTTCAGACTTATCTGGAGCATTAGATAAATGGTCTGATTTTAGATCTCCTTCTTTAAAGGATATGCAAACTTGGTATGATGAAACACTCGGTAAAGCTAAACCAATTATTGATAAACTATCTCAGAATATTGATTTACTTAAGACTCCAGAAGGTAGAGCTCAGATTAATTCTATCATTAACAATGTAGATAGACTTAAATTGTCTAAATTACTTCAGAGTAAAGAAGGAATGGAGCAAAGAATGAAGTTTAATCAACAGTTAGCTGCTGCTGGTAAATACAATGAGATGTGGCATGGTGTAGACTTTGCAAACTATGATAGTACAAAAGGTATTTTCAACGATATAGCTCCTTTAGCATATAAAGATATTAGAGAATTAGCAGATCCTTATTATGCTAAATTACAGAAGGGTTATTTATATACTAAAGGTGGTTATGACTATTTTGGCAACACACTTAGCGATCTCGAGAATGTAGCAGATGCTCACTTGAACGATATAGTAAACACTCCAGAGGCTCAAAAGCATATGGAAGTTTATAAAAGGAATACTGGAGCAAGTGATGCTGAAGCAATTCAATGGCTAAGAAATTCTATTGTAGAATCTAATATTGATAGAACTATTAGACCTACTAGAGAGGTTAATCCTTTCTCTTTAATTACAGCTAGAGCTGCTGCTACAAAGAAAGCATCTGGAGAAGAGACTATGCCAGTTCAATTCTCTACTAAACTTGCTTCTACACTGCTAAGTAAACCAGGCACAGTCAAAACTGAAGATGGTGTGACCATAAAATATAATTCTCAATTTGAAAGAGCTCAAAAAACATTTACACCTGGCAGTAAATGGCAAAAAACCTATGTAGATAGAGTAACAGAAAGCGGTAAACAATTACCGTTAAACCGTAACAAAACTGCTAAGACCGTATGGGAAGAACTATCAGTAGATATAGGTTCTCAAGCTAACTTTATCAACGATGCTGAGCTTGATAAGAATTCAGTAGTAAAGGGTATCAATGGTAGTCCTATTTACTCTGGTAATAATATATTTGGTATGATGACACAAGAGCAGTATGTTAATGCTAAGATGGGCGTACCTGTTAACAATGCTAATTGGAGTTCAGCTAGAACTAAGTTTGAACAGGATCTCATTAATAATAATATACCTAATATGGGTATTACTCCTACCAGTAAAGTATTACTTGAGAATGGTCTTCCCGGTAATGAATCATATACTCAGGAATATAAAGCATATATACCAGTAGATTATTTCTTAAACAATAAAGATATCTATAAAGACTATTTTGATACCGGTTTCTTTGGTGACGATACATCTAAAGAAATTATAAAAAATGAAGACTTCCAAAAGTTTGTAAATAGTCTAAATGGTAAGATACCTAACTATAATGGTAGAATTGCTGATATTAAGAGTGTGAGAATTGCAGATGATGGTACATTTGCACCTGGTCACGAAACTCAATATAATGGAGTATACATTGAAATACCTGTTATGAAAGGTGTACTCAATAATGAACAAACAAGAGAAAGAGCAAATCTTGAAGAGTTCCAATATAGCAAATTAGGTTCTAAAGGTAATATAAATTATAGACAAAGTAATGAAGATTTGATCTATGGAGAAAACTAAAAACAACAGTGGTGTTCCATTGGCAATAGAGCTTCGCAAGAAGAATTATGAAGATTATTTAGGTGCTTCTAACGGTACTGTAAACCCTGAAGTAGGTAGTACTATTAGTCCTCATGAAATACTTAGAGATCTTGCTAGTTATCAGAAAGATTCTTATAAGCCAGCTCTAGATACTGATGACACATTAGACGAATCTCGTAATAATCTTAGTACATATGATTTAATAACTAACTCTGTGGCAGCTTCTTTACGTGCTATGAACGAAGCACAATTGGCTAATACTCAGGGTATACTTAGACGTGAAGTATTACCACAGATGGATAGAATTAAATCGAACATTAATTTGTTTGAAACTTATAATGGTTTAGTGAGTCAAAGAAATAACTTGCTAAACCATTTAGCAGTTTCACAAGATGACGCTGAGATATCACAGATTCAGAATGAATTGAGCAATATAGATAGTAACTTGTATAACACTAGAGAAGCATTAATGTCTCTAGGTGTATCTCCTGATATGAGCAATATTTCTGATATCAGGGAAAAACAAGAAGCAGATTTAAAGTCCTATCAGAATAAAGCTAATGAACTCTATGCAGATATTGAAACAGATGAAGCTGATATTGAAAGATATAAAGTAGATTCTAGATTTGAACAAGCTATGAGTGAGAATCAAGAGTTTAAGTGGACAGAGCCAAGTAAATGGATATATACTGTACCACAAGCTGTAGGTTCTTCTTCATCTGCATGGTTATGGCAAGTAGCTCCATATGCTTCTACCGCTCTTAGATCTGTCTTCAAAAAGGCAATCTCTAAAGCAGCTATAGGTGCAGCTTCAGGTGCTATAGCAGGTAGTGTTGTACCTGGTGCTGGTACTGCTGCTGGTGGTACCGTTGGTGGTGTAGCTGCTGGTACAGTAGGTGCTATATCTGCTGCTTTAGATGTAGCTAATGCTGGTATGTTACTTTATTCTAACTATAAACAAGCTGAAAATGAAGCCAATGCTAATGTTGCAGATGATTATAGAGATAGAGTGACTCAGTTAATTACCAGTACAGGTTTAACTATTTCTAATATTGCAGATGAAGCCCGTGCAAATGGTTTAGATGAAAAATATGCAAGGTTATCTGACGATAAGATATTTGAAAAGATATTAGATGGTCAAATTGAATCTACCAATCCCATTCTAGCAGAAGCTCAGATACAAGCAAGACAAGGTTTGGATAGAGACTTTGCTCAGAATATGTCTATTACTTATGCATCTAACTTAGCTAGTGACGTCATCATGTTACCGTACTTTGGTAAAATTGCTGATGGTTGGCTAGGTAAGACTATAAAGAAAGGTGCTTTATTATCAGACCCTATTGAAGCAATAGGTGATAAAGCTGCTGATGCTGCTAAAAAGACTTTATCTAAGTATGTATTAGGTAGAAATGCTATAGATAAAGCAACTAGAAGTTGGGCTAGTAGAGCTGCTAAAGCTGCTTATATAGGTGGTGATTTAGCAGTGCGTAATCTTGCTACTTCTTTTAATGAAGCATTAGAAGAAGGTGCACAATATACTACTGGTGCAGCTTACAAAAGAGGGGATTTTGATGATAGTGATTTGAACTTAGAAGGTTTAGCTTCATCTCTATTTGGCGCTTATAAAGAAAAAGGTAGAACTCTTGTAAATATACTCGGTAGTCCTTTTGGCTATCAAGACGCTTTATATGAAAATGACAGTGAATACTGGAATAATGTAAAGCTTGGTGCAGCTGCTAGTCTTTTATCCCCTATGCAAGTAGGCGTAAATGCTAGAGGAGCATATTCCTTATATAAGGAAACTAAAGGGATGGATAAAGTAAATGAGCTTGCTGTAGGTGAGATTAATACTAAGGAAGATATGTCTAAAGCAGTTACTTACGCTAGTGGTAAGTTTAAAGGTGTTGAATCCGAAGTAGTTAATGCATGGGCTAATCTGGCTGAAGGACCTACAGAGAATCTACCAGAAGGTTTTACAAGTGATGATGCTTTAGAAGAAGCACAGTTTGCATCTCGTGTATTTACTGTAGCTAAATCTGATAGAATGAAAGATCTAGCTGAAAATTTAGGTATCGAACAGAATACTGAAGAGTTTGGTAATCTAGTAGGTTTATATATGCAAGCTGAGAAAGATTTTAAGGCTTCATTAGAAGACCTTACAGATAAGAATCAGCAACTTACTAATAGAGCGCAAGCACTTAATTCAAATGCAGCACTATCTACTCAGATGGAGAAAGCTGTAGATAATGCATTTAATACGATTAATGATAATGCTCAATCTACAGATCAAATAGTATCTAAAGATGAGATTAGAGAACTATTTAAGTTACAAGAACAACAGAGAGTGTTAGATAATATGCTCAATGAGGTTAATAATGCTACAGAAATAGTTAAATCAACATCTAACCCTGCTGAATTACGAGGTAACGAGTATACTTTAGCTAAACTAGATGATATGCGTTATAGACTTCAAGCAAGAAAGAAGTCTATAGATAAAGCAATGCCATCCTGGTATAAGAACTATACTGGTGATAAGACATTATTAAACAATCAAGTAGCATCTGTTGGCGCTTTTAATGAAGTTACTGAATATGAGAATGCTATAGAAGATAGATTATTTTCAGAGATTAATGCTGAAAGGAATCAAGAAATCTACAATGCCTTTAATGGTATTGAAAATGGTGCTAAAATAACCCCTACAGAAGCTTCTCAACGTGCTGATATCATTACTGAGGCTAAGGAAAAGAAAACGCCTAAAAAGCGTAGAAACCTTAAATTAAAAGCTTTACGCAATATTCATAATGCTCAAGGTGAAAAGCTTATTGATGAAATGCTTGAGCTTTATCAAACTAAAAAAGAGCAAAGTAAAGAAATGATGGAAGGGACTACTGGCGTTACTGAACAACAAACTGTTAACAAACCTGTAGTACCATCTAAACCTGTTACAGTACCCACTGGTACAGTTACAGAACAACCTGCTCCTACTGTAGAACAGGTTAAACCTGCTACTCCTACTAAACCTATCAAACCTGTTAAACCAAGTAAACCTAGAAGAACTATAAGTGCTAATGAGCTGGATGAAGCAGATGCAGCTTTAATAGCTGCTGCAGAAGGTCAAGATATAGGTTTAGGTACACCTGCTATTCAACCTACTGCTACTGCTGCTCCTTCTTCTGTAGATACAACAGATACAGAAAAGGAAAAACCTATAGTAAATAACGACATATTAAGTTCTGATGAAGATCCTTTTGCAGGTGGTTTTGGTGATCCTACAGGAGAAGGTGTATTTGACGAAAGAGGTGGTGAAGCAGTAGAACCATCTAAACCCAGTAAAGCAGCTAAAGCTAAACAAGATGCTCAGGATGCTAAAGCTAAATTTAATAAGTCTGTTCAAGATTTCTTTGATTTACTTGATGACAATAGTGTAGGTTTTGCCTTTGACCCAGCTGCAAATGCTGAGAAACAAGCAAAGATATTTGTTGCTTTCTTAAAATTATTAGGTAATGCATTTAATTTAGGTGCATATAAGTTTAAAGAAGTAGCCCTGAATATGTATGAGGCTATTGGTAATAATAGAGAAAAGTTAACTACTCACTTCGATTCTATTAAAGGTGCTTATACTACTGCCTATTATCAGATGCCAGAGGAAGATAGAGCTAGAATGAGTTCTCCTCAAGAAGTTGCTGCTATTACTGTGGATGATTTATTTGATACACCTGTAAGTGATCTTACAGAAAGTCAAGTAGAAGAAGCAGCTAAAGCTGGTGTATTACCAACTCCACAAGCTCCTGCAACTATTCCAGCAGATGCAATTACTGATAATGAGTTAAAGGACTTTTCAGAAGATAGCAGATTAGGTATCCTCAATACCTTCCATTATAAACATGACGCTCAATTAAGCGAAACAATAACTTTTGCAAATGGCAATAAAGTAACATTCTCACTTAATACAGAATTGCCAGAGTTGTTCCGTACTAGGTTAAGTGATTTGTCATTTGAATATTCTGTAGCGCCTTTTATACACTATAAGACTAATAGTACTAAAGTAAAATGGAATAATCCAGCTACATACGATTGGGCTAGGGTAGGTATGATAATCACAGATAGCAAAACTGGTAAGAGATACTGGTTAGCTATGCGTAGTCCTAATAATCTTAGAGTAGGAGACACTAGTGAAGAGTATAACACTTTAATAGATGATCTTAGAGCGGCACGTGCTGATATTATATCTAGATTTGTTGTTAAAGATTCTAATGGCAATCTTACTAATGCAATAGATTATAATATTAAAGTAACTCCTACACGTACATTAATACATAATGCAGTAGAAGGTATTAGTAAATATGCTCCTATTAATGATGCTAAGTTTAATAATATCTTACAGTTAAGTACTAATTTAGATGAAGAACTTGATAACTTTGGTTACAGTACTGGTGTAAGATCTGCTGAAACTATATATACTATACACGGTGATAATACTGGTTTTACCGGTACTACTTCAGGTGGTGTGTATTATATTATAGCTGGTAACAAACGGTTATCAGGTAGACCATTGCCATTAAAGATTAGCACAGTAAGCTATAACAACTTAGAAGAACTAGCTAATCTATTATCTACTATCGTGTTTAAGTCTGGGTTCTCAAGCTATGATAAGATAGGTAATACAGATCTTATTGGTTCTGACTTAATAAAGTTATTCTTGAATTATGGAGAAGCTACTCAAGTAAAAGATAATAGTGATATTAGTGATGCTGCTGCTAATAATCTACGTAATAAACAGTTATATGTAGATAATACTGGTGTAGTAGGTAAATTAGTATATGGTAACAATAGCACGTCAATTGCTGGTTTAACATCAGACCAGAGAGATAGAGAAAGAAAAGCTTTTGTAGATTGGCTTATGAAGGAAGGATCTATGCCTTTTAAAGTACCTTCAAAAAACAATGATGTTGTATCAGTAGACATGAAGCTTAGAGATCTATTTCAAGGTAGATTAGCAAGTAGTGTAGAAAAAGCTAATGGTAGGTTAGAATTAGTGCCTGGTGTAGTATTTACTAAAGACGACTTAGATCATTCTTTATTGGCATGGATGATTAAGAATGGTATGTTGAAATCCAATCTTAATACAGAGAGATACGAAAGACCTTTTGTTATCGCCGATGGTATTACTCAGGATGCTCCAACTAATATTCCTAATTCTACAGCTGTTCCAACAGTAAGTGAACCTCAAGTTGAACAACCTACAGTAGAAGAAAAACCAGCTCCTACTCGTAAACGTCGTACTTTCCGTGATCTCAATACATTTGGTGGTAGCGAAACTGAAGTAAGAGTAAACTTTACTCCCAATAAGACATATACTTCTAAAGAGAAGATGAATAAGGTTCAGGCACGTAATTTCTTAAAAGAGAAATTAGGTATGTCTGATGCTGAAATTGATATAATTGATGTAGCAGTATCTTCTGATATGCCAGCTACAGCATTATCTCATATGACACAAGATGCTATTCATCTTTACTCTAGTGATCCTGCTGGTGTTGAATATCATGAAGCATATCATAGGGTATCTCTGTTATTAATGTCTGAACAGCAGCGTAATAAGGTATATGATGCTTATAGGGCTTCTCATGAAAATATGAAAAATGCTTCTAACAAACAAGTTGAAGAAGCATTGGCTGAAGACTTTAGAAAGTATATGCTTGAAACTGTACCTTCTAAGGTTTATAGAATTACTAAATGGTTTAATAAGCTCATAGACTTTGTATATTCTTTAGTAGGTAGAATAAGACCTACAAGTATATTTAGGGGTATATATGAAGGTAAATATGCTAATGTACCTGTAACACAAGAAGCTAAGGATAGATTTATAGCAGCTTATGGTTATAGAGTTAATTTCACACAGCATGGTCATGAATTTCAGAATATCAAATCTCTTGATAGTTATTTTCAGGCTGTAGATTACTTTACTACATCTTATATTAGTCAATCTATGACTTCTGAAGATATAGTAGATGACTTATCTAGAATTAACATAGACTATAACGATATGAGAGAATTCTTAGAAGATCTTTCATATGATGAAGCTGCTACACCTGAACAGAGAGCTGCTGCTAAAGAACTGTTTGATAATTTTAATATATTTAAACAGGATGTGCAAGCAAAACTAGCAGAGCTAAGTTTAAAGCAAACTAAGGAAGAGCAAGAGTATGAAGAAACAGAGGAACGTGATGGTGGTGAAATAGAAAAGGATAACTTTGATAAATATGATAAAGCATCTTATGAAGTATCTGTTTTACATAATATTAGACCTGCTGTCAAATTGTTCTTATCTTCAATAGAAGACCGTTTATATAATGCAGCTACTAAAACTTATACTAGAGATATTAATCCTGAAACAGGTATTCCACGTGTAACTCCATTTATGGCAGCTTGGCGTAGAATCGTAGATAAGTTATTTGATGAGGATAGTTATGGTGGATTAATCCGTAAATCTGCTCAGTTAGCTAAGACAGATCCTTTCTTTGCTTCTGTATATAATAGATTATCTAAGATAAAAGACTCTAACTTACAGACACAGATATTCCAAACTATTACTGGATTTAGACATAATTTCCTTACTGTAGGATATCAAGATGTGGGTACTAATGAGGTAATGTACATATCTAACTTAGGTGGTAGTGTAAATGTACGTAACGGTAAGTGTATTGTAAGTGACTGGAATAGAAATTTCTATAACAGTGAATTTATGATAACTGATGAACAGGGTAATAGAAAGCCTGATATGGCTAAACTTAAAGAATTAAGAGATGAACTTACTAAAGCTACAAATGAATTAGCAAAGTTAACAGATTCATCTACTAATGAAGATCTTAGTCAAGCACTATATAAATTATTAGATATTTATAACAGAATAGGTATATCTATTACTTATGACACTCTATTCCAAGCAATTGTAGATAAAGTATCAGCTATCAATTCTGTTAACAAGCCTACTATATTACAAGCAGCTAAGGATTTATTAACAAGTAATAGAGATGGTAGTTTGGCTAAAGCTATACCTGAAATATTACGTAGACCAGTAAAAGATAAACCAACAGATCGTATTAAACGTACTGCTGATGCTATCTTTACTGGGGAAAATAGCATACTTAACTTAGCTATTGTACACTATCAATTGAATAATAATAACCTTGAAGAAAAGGTATTAGGTCCAAAAAACACTACAGTTTATCCTTTATCTAAACATAACTATATTACTCTAGAAATAAAGAAATTGAATAATGATAGATCTTATGTCAATAAACTGTTAAAGTGTCCTATCAATAGTTCTTCTATAGTTTATAATCAGTTAAAGAGTAATCCTAATACTCGTCTTACTGTAGGTACATTACTTAACATTACTGAGTATAACTCTGGTAATACAGGTACGGATTATCAATCTGCTCCTAAAGTAGAAACATTCATTTCTAAATTCACATTGTCTGAGAATGATATATTAGTACTCCCTACTATGTCTGATAAAAAGACATATATGCCTATACAGGGTCTTAGACTATTTAAAGACCGTACAATGGAGATTGTACCTTTGGATGGTGAACTCAGTATTAGGATGTCTAAAGATGTAATAGAGCAGTTCTATAAGTATTATAAGAGTGAATATGATGCTATACTACAGTATCGTAGAATGAAATTAGCAGAAGACCAAATAGACGATGCTAATAGACCTACTATGTACTTTGGTAAGAAAGGAAAGGATACTGGTAAAGGTGGTAAATTCCGTATTGCTCGTGGAGTATGGCATACTGATGAAAACGGTAATACTAACTATATAGACTTTAATAGCTTAAGTGATCAAGAATTAATGGATACTTTCAATAATGTTGCTCAATTGAAAGAAGATATTAATACTACTCTTATTCATAGAGCTGATGAACAGTTAAAGTATGTACAGAAATTAGGTTTAATTGAGCAAAAGAAATCAGGTTTATGGTCTAATAAGTTCTTACCTGTTTCGTCTATAAATGAAAGAAGTAATAACTATGCTAATACTTATGCTCAATTATCAGGTTCTCAGAATAAAATGCTAAGAGAGAACCTTGCTATTATGGATGCTATTTGGACATTTACTGTTAATCATTTTGTTTCAATGTTTGAAACAGAAAAGGTAATATACAAAGATGTAGCATTCTTTAAGAATTATCCAGATGTATCTAAACGTCTTGCTGGTACGCTATCAACTGGTGATAGACCTAGATTAGACTTTACAGATCCAAATCACATTATGAATAAAATACCTAGGTATAAGAATGGCAGATACAATGTAGCTGGTCTGAAAGATATCGAAACACACACTAATCAACCTAAAGAACTTTACAAAGCTATTTACAGAGCTTATGTAAGAGAACTTATGGAAAATGATGGTAATTATACTAAAGAATTCATAGACAATGTATTTGAATCTGATGATTTATTTAGTCATGAAGATATACCTCAGGCTATTAAAGATAAAGCTAAAACTAGTACAGAGCGAGATTTAAAACTATATGGTGATATTACTATGGATAAAGATGGTAATATTACTATAAATACAGAAGATAATCCTATTAACCAAGCAGATGCTTCTGTATATTGTTCTCCTACTATGTATAAAGCTATTCTTGCTACACAAGGCTTATTAGATGCTGAGACTGAAGCTGCTATTGATTACGTAGAAGAACATGCTGATGATCTTGGTGATGTACGTAAATATGTAAATACCCTAGCAGCAGTAATGTCACCAAAGAAGATGGTTTACTTTGGTAATGAAATACTTGAACCATTACAAGGTGAATTCATAAATATGCCTATCTTTAATAAGATGGCTATCTTCCCTCTGTTTAAAGTATTAGCAACTGGAGACTTAAAAGCACTGTATGATAGAATGAATGATACTACCAATCCTATTGATATGTTTACTACTAAATCAGCAGTAAAAGTAGGTAATATCGTTGAATATGATTTCTATACAGATACTTCTCAGTCTCAAATATCCGAGGAATTTACTAAGGATGAAAATGGTTCTTATAACAAACCTATTACATTTAGACAACAGAGTTTTGGTAACTTATTAAATCAGATGCCTATTGAAGCTCACGAAGCAGAAAAGCGTATGTTGGTAACACAGGCTATGAAAACTGTATATTCTAACATCAGACTTGATGGTGATTATTATTTACCAAATGGTAAAAAGCTATCTGGTCGTGAATTACGTGATTATGCTATGAGAGCTATTGATGACTTATCAGATAGAGGTTTAAATAGGCTTTTAAAGGATTTACACGCAGTTAAAAATGAAGATGGTACATTTACCTTCAAAGACTTACAAGGTATCTCAGATTCGCTTGTAAGAGACTTAATTGCAAGTAATACTGATTCTGATATAGTAAATCAAGTTGCATTGAATGAAAGAGGCGAGTTTAATGTACCTATTTCAGCATCACCATTATCAAAACAACTTGTAACTAAGTTAATATCTAAAGTAAATAAAGAGACTGTAGATATTAATTTACCTGGTGGTACATTTGTACAGATGTCTTCATTTGGTATGAAATCTATAGACAAACTTGGTCAAGCAGAAGCTAAACAAGACTATAGTAAATATATGGTAAATGAAGGTCGTAAGCTAATGCTTAAGAATGAAAATAACTCTATGGACTGTGTAATTAGTATTAACTTACTTAAGCACATTATACCTGGTTATGATAATATGTCATTCTTAGAGGCTAGACAATGGTTAATTGATAATCATATTATTGGTGATAATGCTTCACCTTCAAGTATGGCTTATCGTGTACCAACACAGGGTATGTCTTCTATTGCTGCTCTTACTATTAGGGATGTAGTAATGTCTCAGGCAGGAGATATTATAATACTACCTGATGAATTTACTGCAAGAACTGGTTCTGACTTCGATATTGATAAATTGTTCTTAACCCGTTATAACTATACTACAAAACGTTCTAATAAACTTGGTAGAAATGCTACTAATGTTGAAAAAGAAAATGCTTTAAAAGGGTATGATGCTTGGGCAGATGAAGTATTAGCTATTCGTAATGGAGAACCTGTTACAAGGAGAAACTCAATGAAGGCTTCTGAAGCTATAAATGAATATTTAGAAAGTAAGAACTCTAATGTACGTTATGATACTACAGATGGTAATTATAAGGTATATGAATATGTAACAGCTAAGACTGAGTATAACTTTGATAAACCTATGTCAGAGAATAGTCAGGGAGCAGTAGAGAACTTGCTTATTGATACCTTTATGGCTTCATTGCTTGATCCTAAGAATGTACACGATACTACTAGACCTCTTGACGTACCTGTAAATATCATGAAGAAAGGTATTGTAGAAGTATATTTCCCAGATGTTAAGAATAATCAAGCTCTATTTGAATACACAGAAGCATATCAGGATAATTTAAAACAAGACTTTGCTGATAGTAAATCAGGTATTGGTCCTTTTGCTTTGAATAACCCTCATCATGTATTAGGTCAATTAGTAGAGTTAGTAATGCAAGCACCAGAGTATATGCCTAAATTTGGTAATTTGCATAGAG
>ENA-OPSC01000363-OPSC01000363.1-human-gut-metagenome-genome-assembly--contig:-NODE-363-length-25046-cov-5.369413_pt1 | contig 25046 bp, 22 predicted proteins | sample MGYA00241800_ERZ501891 | MGnify/ENA primary metagenome ERZ501891 (study PRJEB25962, sample SAMEA2042407) | human gut metagenome | biome: human gut; feature: human-associated habitat; material: faeces...
AGCTGGTCAAGCGGATGCACTATGTATCCTTTGTAGGGATGTTCCGGTCTGATCTCTTTGAGGGCCTGTGTGTTGGTCATGCACCGAAGAAATGCAAAATCTGCGGCAAGTGGTTTCTGACCACCAATGCAAGGCACACCAAATACTGTGGTGGGTTTGCACCGGGCGACAAGCTGCGCCGCACCTGTCGGCAGATCGGCAACCTGAAAGGCAGAGAACAACGGGAGCTTGCGGACGATCATCCGGTGAAACAGATTTATGAGAAACGGCTGAACACCATAAACCGCTATGTGAAGCGTGGTACTCTGGACGCTGATCTTGCAGAGGTTATGAAAAAGCTGGCAAAAGATAAGATGCTCCGGGCATTGAGCAATGTAGCCTATGCCAAGGGAGCTTATGAAAAAGAAATGGACCAGGCGGCTTTGAAAAAGGAAGCAAGTGCAAAAATATACAAAGAAAGGGACAAACATGAATAGAAAAGAACTTAGTCAGAATCATTGGAAATACTACTTAATGCTCGAAAAGCGTTTTGTTGAATCAATAGAGTTTGTAGAACTACATGAGGACAATTTTGATGCATTTTCTAACGGATATGCCCTCTTAATTCAAGCCATAGGGGCAGAGTTGGGATACAGTGAAAATAAACAAATTTGCAAGCAGAGCAATCGCCTATCTTCTGAACTGTGAGAACGAAAAATTACCCAAGGAAATAATGGTGGCCTTTGAATAACGAGGGAGTGAGATACATGGAACAATTATTGATTATTGAAGATGATATAGGGTTGAATCAGGGTTTAAGTAAAGCACTGAAAGCAGATGACCGTCAGATTATATCCTGCCAAGACCTAAAAACGGCGAAGGAACAGCTTCTTTGCGGCGGTGTATCCCTGATCCTGCTGGATATCAATCTGCCGGATGGCAGCGGGCTTGAGCTGCTCCGGGAGGTCAAGGAAAACACACCCTATATTCCTGTTATTCTGCTGACTGCCAATGACACCGATCTGGACATCGTAGACGGACTGGAGAGAGGCGCTGATGATTATATTACCAAGCCCTTTTCTCTTTCGGTTTTGCGGGCAAGGGTGAATACCCAACTGCGAAAGCAAGCGTCAAACCATAAAAATGCGCCGTTCCATATGGATCTATTTCACTTTGACTTTGAGGCTATGACCTTTTATGTGGGAGATTCAAAAGCGGAATTGAGCAAAACCGAACAAAAATTACTGCGTCTGCTTGTTGAAAATCGTGGTCGAACCATGACCCGTGGAGACCTTGTCGACCGGATCTGGACAGATGGCGCAGAATATGTGGATGAAAATGCTTTGTCTGTTACGATCAAGCGTCTGAGGGATAAGCTTGGTGCACAGAAATACATTAAAACCGTCTATGGAATCGGTTATAGCTGGGTGACAAAAGATGAATAAAACCGGCATTGTGATCATACTGCTGTGTTTTCTGGCGGCGGCAGCTGTTGTGTTATGGGAGCGGAGAAAGGCCAGAAAAACGATGGAAGAAATCGAAAGGATGCTGGACGCTGCCATGACCGGCTCCTTTTCTGAAACCAATTTTGATGAAAGCCGGCTGTCTGCTTTGGAAACAAAGTTTGCACACTATCTTTCTGCCGCAGAAGCATCTTCTCGAAATGTAGCGCAGGAAAAAGACAAAATCAAAACCTTGATTGCGGACATCTCGCACCAGACAAAAACGCCGATTGCAAACCTGCTGTTATACAGCGAGCTTCTGAAGGAGGAAACTCTGCCTGCATCGGCGAAGGCAAATGTGGAGGCGCTGTACAAACAATCGGAAAAGCTGCGATTTCTGATCGATTCTCTCGTAAAGCTTTCCAGACTGGAAAACGGGATCATTTCACTCTCCCCTCAGCAAGCAGCGCTGCAGCCGCTGCTTGAAAGTGTGGTAGAACAATATACTGCCAAGGCTTCTGAAAAAGGATTGTCTTTGCAAATGCAGGATACAGATGCTTTTGCTGTATTCGACTTCAAATGGACAGCGGAAGCGCTGGCTAATATCGTAGACAACGCCATCAAATATACAGAGCATGGCACCATTACTATTTCTGCCGTAAGCTATGAAATGTTTGCAAGGATCGATATATCGGATACCGGTTCAGGCATCCCGGAAAGTGAGCAAGCGAAGATATTTGCTCGCTTTTACCGCTCAAATAGTGTGCAGAAACAAGAAGGGGTCGGCATCGGCTTATACCTTGCCCGACAGATCATATCCGGCGAGGGCGGTTATATCAAGGTTGCTTCCGTTCCGGGAAAAGGAAGTACGTTTTCCATATTTCTGCCGAAATAACAACAATTCTATCAAAACTGTTAGATTTCATTTTCCGCCGGAAAGAATGTGGAAAGATTCCTATGCGATAATCTGTATGTATCAAAGGATCATTTCCTTTCATACATACAGATTTTTTCATGGAGGTACTCATTTATGGAAGTTTTACAGGCAAAAAACCTGAAAAAGATTTATGGCTCCGGCAATAACGCAGTTCATGCGTTGGATGGAGTTGATTTAAGTGTAAAGAAGGGCGAATTTGTTGCAATTGTCGGCACATCCGGCTCCGGCAAATCCACGCTGCTGCACATGCTGGGCGGGCTGGATCGCCCTACAAGCGGCACGGTCATGGTGGACGGACAGGATATTTTCTCCCTGAAGGAGGAAGCGCTGACCATCTTCCGCCGCAGGAAAATCGGCTTTGTGTTCCAAGCATATAATCTTGTTCCGGTGCTGAATGTGTATGAAAATATTGTTCTACCCATTGAGCTGGACGGTGGCAAGGTCAATAAGGATTTCGTACAGCAGATTGTACAGACACTTGGGCTGGATGATCGTCTGGATGCGCTGCCCAATCAGCTCTCAGGCGGTCAACAGCAGCGGGTAGCCATTGCCCGTGCGCTGGCGGCAGCACCCGCTATCATTCTGGCAGATGAACCCACCGGCAATCTGGATTCCAAAACCAGCCAGGATGTATTGAGCCTTTTGAAAGTCACCAGTCAAAAGTTCGCCCAGACAATCGTAATGATCACTCACAACGAAGAAATTGCGCAGATGGCAGACCGCATTATCCGTATCGAAGATGGTCGGATCGTCTCCCAGAACTAACGGGAGGTGGCTACGATGAATGTCAAAAACAGAAAATGTATTCGAAAGCTCAGCTTAAAATCTCTTTATGCGAACCGTCGCCGCAATCTGATCGCCATTTTTGCCATTGCGCTGACAACGCTGCTATTTACGTCCATGTTCACCATTGTCTTGTCGTTGAACGCCAGCTATGAAACCTACCAGTTTCGGCAGGTAGGCGGCTATGCGCATGGCACCTTTAAGGATGTTTCCCCCGAGCAGGCGGAACGCATCGCTGCCCACCCAAAGGTGAAGGCTGCGGGGGCACGGAAGGTAATCGGTATCACTGCGGAGGGGGTCTTTGCCAAAATACCGGCAGAGATCAGCTACATGGATGCCAACTGCACTAAATGGAGCTATGCAACCCCTACTACCGGACGGATGCCCGAAAGCGGCAAAGAGGTAGCCATGGATACGGCAGCGTTGCAGCTGCTTGGCGTAACGCCGGAGCTGGGCGCCGAGGTCACGGTTTCCTATTCCATTACGGACAAGGATCAAACCGCCTTTACTGTAACAGATACCTTTACGCTGGTGGGCTATTGGGACTATGATGAACTAATGCCTGTTCATTACATCAACATCAGCCGTGATTACGCAGATGACATCGAAGCGCAGGCAGTGAAAACAGGTTTACAGCCTTTCCGCACAGATTTGAATGTCATGCTGGCCTCCGGCACAAACATTCAAGGGCAGATGGAGCAGGTGGATACCGATCTTGGCTACACATGGGACAGCTATACCGATCCCAACAGCGTCCGAATCGGCGTCAATTGGGGATATACCTCATCCCAGCTGGAGTCGAAGCTTGATCCGGAACTTGTGATCGCCATAGCAGCTTTTTTGCTACTGGTGATTTTCACGGGGTATCTTATCATCTATAACATTTTCCAGATCTCTGTTGTAGGGGATATCCGGTTTTACGGACTTCTGAAAACCATTGGCACAACGCCCCGGCAGCTCAAACGTATCATTCGCCAGCAGGCACTTCTGCTTTGTCTGATCGGCATTCCGGCAGGGCTGCTGCTGGGCTACGGCATCGGCGCTGTTCTGGTGCCTGTTGTCTTGCACTCCATCCAGTTGGATACAGGCATCACCACCATCAGTACTTCGCCTGTGATCTTCCTTGGGTCCATGCTGTTTGCCTTGTTGACGGTGCTTTTGTCCTGTTCCAAGCCCGGAAAAATGGCAGCCAAGGTCTCTCCGGTGGAGGCTACCAAATATACGGATGTGATGCAGACCAAGAAAAAACGGCGCAGCATCCGGGGAGCGAAGCTCCATCAGATGGCCTTTGCCAATCTGGGACGAAACAAGAAAAAGACGGTGCTGGTGGTGGTGTCTCTGGCACTGTCGGTGACACTGTTCAATGCGCTGTGTGCCTTTGTGGGCGGCTTCAGCATGGAGAAGTATGTATCCTCCATGACCTGCGCCGATTTTATCGTCAGCACGCCCGACTATTTCCGTTACAACCCGGCAGATGAATTCATCACGCCAGAACAGATCGAGGAGATCGCAGCAAACACAAAGGCCAGTCTTTCCGGCACGGGATATGCTGTGCGAAAACCCGCCTACCTGTGGATGACGGAGGATGCTCTGCGGCAGGACTATGCAAGGTACGAAAGCGCCGAGCAGTTGGACAGCCATATGAGCCGTCTGGAGCACCGGGGCAATATGGTGATGGGAGATACCAGAATCGAGGCTCTGGATAACAGTCTGTTTGACAAGCTGCAAGTGTTCGACGGAGATATTTCTCCCATGTTGGAGCCGGACAATAACGCCATTGCCATTGCGGTTTCCTTAGATGACTACGGTAATCTGCGCAATCCTGAATACTACCCCAAGGTGGGAGACACGATCACCGTTACCTATGCGGACGATGTGAAATATATCGACAGCCGCACCGGGGAACTCACCGAAGTTACACCGGAGGAGTACTTTCAGGAAAAACTGTATGGAGCCAGAGATGTAGAGTACACGGTCTGCGCCTTGGTAAATCTTCCGAATTCCATGAGTTATCGTTATAGTGGTTTTGGATATGACGTAGTTTTGTCTGTGGACACCGCACAGAGGGACAGCGGTGGTGCAGCCATTCCGATGCTCTACCTGTTCGACACAGCGGACGAAGTTGACGAGGCCGAAGCAGAGCAATATCTATCGAAGCTCACTGCCGGTGAGTTTTCGCCCTTGATGTATGAAAGCAAGGCCACGGCTCGCTCTGAATTTGCTCAGTTCCGGCAGATGTTCCTTCTGATAGGTGGTATCCTCTGTGCTATCATTGGGCTGGTGGGACTCTTAAATTTCTTCAACGCCATGATGACCGGTATTCTTTCCCGCCGCCGTGAATTTGCTGTGCTTCAGGCTGTAGGAATGACGAACCGGCAGCTCAAAACCATGCTGATCTACGAGGGATTGTTTTACGCAATGTCCTCCGTAGCGGTGGCTTTTATTCTGTCGCTGGCGGTGGGACCTCTTGCGGGAAAAATGCTGGGCAGTATGTTCTGGTTCTTTGAGTATCGATTCACCATTCTGCCTGTCCTGCTGACAATTCCGGTATTTCTTCTGCTGGGGTGGCTGATCCCCTGCATGATGTATGACAACGCAGCAAAATGCAGTGTTGTAGAGCAATTAAGGGATGCTCAATAACTGTTAAGCAAAAAACGGCCCTCTGCCAAGGAAAAGGCAGAGGGCTGAGTTTTAATCTAAGGGTTTACATTCAGTTACAGTTTTTAGATAAATTTCGGGGTTTCCGTTCAATATCAAGTCTGCATATCCAATCGGATCATTGTAGATCAGATAGTCCAATTCTGACCGCTGATACATATTATCGGCAACCTCATTCTCCACGGCGATGGTATCAATGGCAATCATGCTGCCATTTGCAAATTTTAGTTCCACACAAGCATTATCCATGTTGAACTCACAAGAAATCAATCTATCCATAAGCAACCTCCATAATATGGGATATTAAATCATCCCAAAATATTTCATAGCTTCTCGGATTGCTTTCTCTTTTTCCGGCGGACACTGGGGCTGTCTGGAATCTTCGGATTTGGGCAGATTGTAGTTCTTGCCGACCTCAATCCCACATTTTCGTTTAATCTGCGAGATATAAAGGTTGGATACCTTTAACCCGCTATGCTCCAGCACATAGTCCTTGATCTGGGTGTAGGTTGCCCCATCCTGAAATTCGGACATATCCATATCTTCCAAAGAGAACTCAACCCGAATCTTTTTCGAGTCGACCTCACCCTTGGAAAGCAAGACAACCGTCTCAACGATACTTTCGTTGTCCCAATCCAATTCGTATATCTCTTTCCCATTGAAAAATACAGGGAATCGAAACTTCAAACTACGAAGGATTCTTCCATCCGCCTGCTCTTCCTCGTAAATATTCACATCTGCAAGGAAGCTCTTCATAAATGTCTTCTTTTCAATATCCGTAAATCTGTCGTACAACTTATCAAAGAATAATAAGAACTGATACACATTGTCACCGGATATTTTCTCCTGCCTAATATTATACAGTCTGGTTTCTACTTCTTCAATCAGAGTTTCAATTTCTTCTATCTCATCATAAAGCTTGTCCAGACGCACCTGCATATCCTCATACTTCTTATCATAATGCTTGTCCGATACAGATAAGTTATCCATTTGATTCGCCAGCTTATTCTTGGCACCGATGACCTGCTTTAAACGCTCCTGCAAGCCTGTATGCTCTCTGTCCAGTTCCTGTGTATCAATGCTTTGACCGATGTGCTTCTGAATCTCCGTTTTAAATTTTGGATTGTTCACCAGCTTACGAATTACTTCTTCTACAGCTGCGTTGATTTTATCCTCACTCCACTGCTTACGGTAATTACACTTATGACCATTTACAAAGGTTCTGTGCTTGCAGGCATAATAAAAATAATCTCTGTAATGTCCTCCATCCGGATGCTTTTTACGATTTACATTGCCATACATACCGCTTCCGCAGATAGGACATTTGATAATACCGGATAAAATATGTTCGTGATCCAAGCTGTGAGTTTTGATGTTGGCAACACCGGTTTCCTGTCTCTTTTTGTGCACCTGATTCCACAATTCTTCCGACACAATCGCTTCATGGATACCGTCATTCAGCATGTACTTATCCTGCTTCACAATGTGGTACTCATTTCTTGTGCCCGGAATCTTCTCATTCTTTCTTCTGCCAAAAGCAAGCTTACCACAGTACACAGGATTATCCAGTACACCTTTTACAAATGATGTGGAAAAGCCTTCTATGGTATTGTTCTGGCGAAGCTTTTTCTTGTATCCGCTGTTGTTTAGGAATGTAGCAATAGCCGCAATTCCCATGGTGGTATTAGCAAACTTATCATAAATAATACGGATAACCTCTGCTTCATCTTCTGCAATGTGCAGTTCACCATTGATAAGCTGGTAACCGTATGGTGCAAAACCACCGTTCCATTTACCTTCTCTGGCTTTCTGCCTGCGCCCTTCCATGGTTTGAACTAATATATTCTCACGCTCAATTTCAGCCACTGCAGATAACACAGAAATCATTAGTTTACCTGCATCTTTCGAACTGTCGATACCATCTTCCACACAGATAAGATTAACACCAAAATCCTGCATTCTCTGAAGGGAAGATAATACATCTGCTGCATTTCGCCCAAAGCGGGATAATTTGAAGACAAGTACAAAATCGATGTTGTCTTTACCCGATTCAATGTCCTGAAGCATCTGTTGGAACTGTGGGCGACCTTCCACACTTTTACCGGATTTACCTTCGTCAGAGTATTCACCGGCGATAATCATATCTTGGTAATCAGCGTATTTATGCAATTTATCTTTTTGCGCATCTAAGCTGTAACCATCTACCTGCATGGAGGTGGATACACGGGTGTAGATGTAGCATTTCTGTTGTTTTTTCATAGGTTCACGACCTTTCTGTTGTCTATCTAAAACATCACTTTAACACTGTCCCAATAAAATTATATATCTGTTCCAACCAGATTTCAAAAAGAAATAGGCAGCCTTATCTAATCAATAGTTATTGGTTTCAAGGCATACCTATTTTTGTATTTCTTCTTAACTTTTAAAACTTTTAAATTACACACCAGCTTGTGTATCATTCTTGGCTAATGATTCATACTCATAATTTGTTAGTTCTGATTTCAAAAAATCATCGTTCATTAATTTGATAAAAGCTTCTTTAGATTTCTTTGTATCTAATACAAACTTTTCTCCATTCGACTTTATTGGATTCTTCTGAAAATAACTATGTTTTTTTGTAAATTCTACAATCGTTTTATTTGGAACTTTTCCCAACACTTTTGAATCTTTATATACCCTTGTCAACTTTCTTGCAAAAGTAACATTCTCTAATTCATCTTCTAACACCTCGACATTTTCTAGGATATCTACTAAAGATATTTTTTCTATACTCTTCCTCGCTTCATTAGTAATCAGTGTATGAAATGAACATATCTTTTCCATTTTATCTATATCCGAAACATAGATAACATTTTCCAAAAGACAAAACTGAAAATTAAAATCTATTCTAAGAATATCTGACTCCACCTTTTTTAATCTATTCAGATGCGGCACAGGTGTAAGCATATATTTATCCCTTTTCAAAAGCGAAATAGGATACTGTTGTTTATATAAAACTATTCTATGCTCATCATTTCCAATAACTGTAATTAGCGCCACTATTTCATCTAACGAATCTTCCGTAAAACTAAATATTTCCAATTCATTACTATTTGAAAGAACTTTCTTCATCATTTCCATTTCTTCTGGCAATTCATCCAAATCATAATAGTATAAAGCATTTTTTCTTTCATCAGCAGATGAAAGTTTTAATACTTCATCTGAATCGTTATAAGAACTAAAAGTATTTTCAATTACCGTAACAAATCCATTCAACATTTCTTCAGAAGTTGTGTCACTTGTATCTAACTCATCAGCAATATTAACTGACCTTACAATTCTTGATTCGTTCTTCTTTAAAACGAAATAAATTTCAACACCATTTCTCTGTTCCAGAATTTGTTCCACTTTTTCTTTAACTTCTGTTATGTACATTATTTTACCCTCCTCACAAAGTAAACATTATCACTTAAGCTCATATACTTTATGGTATCATTTGCTTTCAACTTTCCCTTGACAATTACTATTCCATTTTTAAACGCCCCACCATTTTTACACTTTACAGAATATACATTAAATCCCATCAACACGAGTGACGGATTAGTATAATACAAATTCGTTTTAACAAATATGCAACCAATAATAACTATAACAGCGAATAGTACAAATATTTCTCTATCTGTTTTCATAGGAAAACACACTAATGGTATGACATATGTTGCTAAAAACGATAAATTCTCATAGTTAACACTCTCACATTCTTCAATCTCAACTGGAAGTTTTTTTGCATTTTTCAGATAATCCTTAAAATATGCATACCCCATTAGACCTATAAGAATAATGCATATACAAATTACCGAAAACACATTTGCACAAATAAAATCTTTTAATGTGTTCCATTCAATTTTTCCGCTAAGCATCGATACATCTATTTTTAACACAATTAACATAAACATAAGTATCCACAATGATATACAATATAGACTTAACTTAAGCAAAACTATCCCATTATCTTTCTCTTTTGTCCTCATATTGAATCCTTTCACATTACCTTTCCCTTAATCTCTCCCACCAGCTCATGTACCGTCGTACAAGGACACATCTCTGATGGCTTTGTCTTACCTTCTCTTTTACACTGCTCCAGCTTCTGCTGTGCTATCTGAATTGCCTTTTCCTCGTCACCGGCTTTGCAGAGTTTTCCATACATCTGCTCATCAGCTTTAGAATATTTCTGCCCAGTCTTGGTTTCATACACTCGTCCAAAATCTGAACAACAAGCCCAAGAATCTTGGATTGCCGGCATAGAACCAAAGTAAGCATACATCCATATTTCAAAGCATGGATTGGACCAGCCCACTTGTATTCCTTTATCCTCTGCCTCTTTTATAATTTCATCAAAACCCTGCACTTGGTCTCTGTCAAACACAATCCACGGAATACGATATTGTGCATCATAAGCAGTGAGTTCCAGACATTTATCAATCATGGCACGAGTCTTTGTCTCTACCACCTTTATTACAAGCTTGTTTCTCACATCCTCCGGCAATGCCTGATGGAGCCCAGTGAAGAAACAACGCTCTGTAGCTTCTGTATCTGTAACAATCAAATAGTAACCTAATTCAGGCACCTTGAATTGCTTTCTCTGTTCGCGAGTTTTTCTGTTACCTGTTCTGTCTTTTCTCGCCATCCTAATCCTCCTTAAAAATATCAATACTCTTCAAGGTAGGAATCGCACCATACTTTCCTATCAGATAATTCTTCTCATAGCTTTCATCCTTACGGATACGAGTGCCATCCTCGTCTACAAAATCTGCCAATGAATACAGTGTAGAAACACCCTCTTCATCTTTCTCCACGAACCATATTTCATCACGACGCAAAAGCTGGTTAGATAACTGCCATGTATCGTGAGTTGTAAATACAAGCTGAGCGTGGTTAGTGTTAATTTCCGGATTCAAGAATGTAAGTAAGAAGTTTCTTACAAGTAACGGATGCAGACGAGCATTTAATTCATCAATGAAGAACACACTACCCTTCTCCAATACTTCCTGCAATTCCGGATACAACGCAAACATCTTCAATGTGCCTGCTGATTCCAACTCCAATGGAATTTCCGCCATTTCATCCGAACCAATCATCTTATGAAGCGCATAAATTTTGTACTTTTCTTCCTTGGAATCTCCCTCCTGCGGAACCTTCTCGATTTTGAAATCTCTAATATGCTCATCAAAGGATGCAAAATATTCTACAACCTTCTGCTGAACATTTTTATCACTCACAAAATCCTTAGGCAATCTGCAAGACATAAAGAAATTGGTAACAGGATCTCCAAAATCCGCAAACGCATTTGCAAGAAACCAATCTCTGATATCCTTACACTTACCAATCTTTAACTTCGCTCCCAAAGAGATAATAAGCACTTGCTTTTCCAAAGCCACCTGAATATTATCTCTGCTACTTTTCGGAAAACCGGACAAATCTAATTCATCTGCATTACGATAAAAAACCGGACTGTACTTTCTTGCAGTCTTTGCCTTAGAATTTAACCATTCTTCTGTTACACCTTCTTTGTCTATGCAGAATCCGTAATTATATGTCTTTTCCGCCTTATCTCCCGGCAATGTAAAATATACTTCAAAACTGGACTCCGCATTTGCTGATGTCGTATCAAACAAAAATGGAGTCGGTCTGAAATACTCAAATTTTTCTTCTTCATCACCGTACTTAAATGAATCTACGACATAATCAGTCATATATTCAAAAGCGTTGTATATATTAGACTTTCCACTTGCATTTGCACCATAAATGGCAGCAACCGGCAAAATTTTCTCGCTACCAATAGACACAACTCTATCTGAGAACTCTGTCATCTTTGCCGCAGACAAATCCAAAGTAGCCTCTTCTCTAAATGATTTGAAATTTTTAAAATTAAATTGAATTAACATGATTGCTACCTCACCTTCTTTTCTACTTTCTATTATATACAGGTTTTTATAAAAATCAACTCTCAAATGTGACTTTTTCTCATTTAATAGTATATTTTCATTAAAACATCAAAAAAATCACCCAACTTGCACTTTGTACAAATCAAGTGATCAAACATTATTTAATCATTATATTATTATTTTTAGCTTATAAATTTGCATGCTTTTGAACGCTCTATCGTATGTATACATCCCACTCTCGCAGGATGCCGGTAATCCTTATGCCGCCTTCTCAAACCGTTTCAGAAATCTTCTCGCATAAGCCTCATACCGAAGTCTTTTTCCTTCTGCATCATCACACCAAGTTTCCGGTTCATACTGAATCTCTACGGCGATGTCTCGCAAAACCAGTGCTCCGTACTTCTCCATCATCTCGGCTAGGAATGTGCAGCAGCGTTCAAATTCCTTGTTCAAATCTTCCCTCCTTCCATACTCGCTTCTGCATCTTTTCGTCCGATAAGTCATCTATGACTCCTTGCCTTAATGATACAACTATGGATTGGAAAAAGCAATGATTCCGGTGAGAAAAAATTTCCTCTTACTCGTTTCCAAACTTTCCTTCGTTTACGGTCTTATATACGTTGTTCACTTCCGTATTCAGTTTGCGCATATAAACTACCAGACGCTCTTTGTCAGCCTCTGAATATATGCCGGAATTATGATTGTGAACAATCTGGTTAATATTGGTACCTATATGATTTACCTCATTAATAAGCTCCCGCAACAATACCCTAATCTCCGGATAATCGCTTGGCTTCTGAGATATCATAAGTCTCAGATATTCTGACTCTGTCATGTTGGCCTGCTGTGCTTTATCTGCCAGCATTGATGCTTCTCTTGGACTTAACCGGAACTTCTTCACCAGACTTAATTTTTCTTGAGACATCCTATTGCCTCCCTTCTGTAAGTATGTTGGAAATTCATATCGGAATCGTATTTTTATGTTAGAAATTCCGACATACTTTCCATTTTTCATATTGGAATTTTGCGTCGGCCTAAAAAACTCAAAATTCTAGTATGTTGGAAATTCCGACATACCTACGGTTTTAGCAAAAAATCACAGAAAATACACCTTTTCTGATGCCAAAAAAAGTTCTCCGGGTGTCTTTCGCAAGATACGCATTTTGTGGCCACAAGCCATTTTCATGCATCTTGTTAGGGGAATCCCCTAAAACCCCTGATATTCTCATAGGTGCGCCACTTTTTGACGCACTTTTGGGGAAAGTACGCCACTTTTTGACACACCTTTTGGAAAAGTGCTCCACTTTTGGCACACCTTTTTTGAAGATAATTTTTCGCGCCTTGGATGGTGTGTCACTTTTTGACACCCTTTTCGGAAAAGTGCTCCACTTTTTGACACACCTTTTGAAAAATGGCTCCACTTTTTGACGCACCTTTTCAAATTCACAAGTATCATTCAGAAACTACGTCTTCAATAATCTGCTTATCCATTTTATTGCTTACCTATGTATTACCGAAACACGTACATCATAATATATTCTTCTTCGTTTTCATCAATAATCTCGAAGCCAACATTTTTGTACATCTTCACTGCATAGTTTGCTTTCTGTACTGCCAAGGAAGTTTTCTGATACCCTCTTTCTTTTAACTCTTCCAACATCCGTTTCATCAGCATAGTTCCAATCCCAAGACCTCGATACTCTTTATATAACGATATGGCAAAAGACGGAACACCATCTTCTACATGTCCATAATCATCCATATTACGAACCCAGACAGCGCCGACTATCTTTTTGTCAACTTCAGCAACAAAACAAATATCTCCTTCCTGCTTGCCAAAATCCTGCACATAAATCTGTAATTCTGGTGCATTTATAATCTCTTTTGGCGGTGCATCTACACCTTCTGGAATGAAAATTGCTTCATACAGGAAATCATCCAGCAATGCTATTTCCTTGTTATTCATATGCCTTATATTATAACTGATTTTATTATGAAAACCAATCAAAGTTCTAATTTGATTTACATCATATTCTTTAGCTGGAAGAATAACTGCATTTTTACCTATTATTTCTTTTACTATACGTAATTCTAACTCTTGCCTGTGTTTAAAATGACTGATCATATCCTCAAAAGCACTACATTCATGTTTCCTCCCATAAGGAGAGTTCACCAAATATTCTAACATCATCTGATACCATAACTCATTTCCATTCTCATCACAGCGTTCTTTTTGAATTATTTTAATATTCTCTTCCAACTTATCACTATAGAGATAAAATAATATAAACTTCTTTGCATCAATGCACCTAAACAAATTGCGATAGAACTCTATAATTTCTTCATCACTAAGCATATGAAACAAAATTAAATCCTCTATTACATTTTGAAAGAAAGAACATTCAAATAAATATCCTGTATCTGTAAAATTTTTAAACCTTGTTACTATAATTTCCTTTAGCTCCGCCAAAGTTTTTCGCCCATTATAGACTTCATAATTCTCCAAATCTTTATAAAATCCCGGAATATCCGTAATTATCTTAGTGTAAGTAATGATATAATTCTCTTGTTCCCTAACTGTATTTTTTATAATTTCATCCCTTATCGAATTGTATTTTTGCAAAACAGCCTCATATTCCTTCTTCGACATTAAAGCACACCAAGCCAATTCTATCGGAGAATAATCTCCTTCCCTACATACATGTAACTCAGGATTAAACTTCACAATATTATTTATCAGCATGCTTTTTCCTGATCCTTGAATACCTTCTACAAATATATTTTTCATAAAGCAAATCTCCTTTCAAATTATAATTCAATTACCTTAGTTGCTATTTTTTCGCAAAATTTCCTGTCATGTTCAACAAATAGCATGGTTGGCTCATACTTTAAAATTAATCTTTCTAACTGCATCCGCGAAAAAATATCAATGTAATTTAATGGTTCATCCCAAATATAAAGGTGTGCCGGTGTAAGTAAACTAGTCGCCAACAAAACTTTCTTTTTCTGGCCTTCCGAGTAAGTTTCCATATTTTTAGTAAACTGCTCTCGTCCAAAATCAAGCTGCCGAAGTATGGCACAAAATAAACTCCTATCCAAATCATGCGTTTTACAATAATTTGTAACATTACCTTTAATTCCGATTGTCTCCTGACCAACATATGAAATAACAAGACCACTTGCCACCTCACATAGTCCTTCTTCAATTATACAAACACCTATATTGGAATTACATTTTTCTAGGATTTTTCTAATAATTGTTGTCTTTCCACTTCCATTTTTTCCGGATAATACAACACGATCACCCTTTTTAATGTCAAAAGACAGCCCTTGAAACACTGGTTTATCTGAGTCTTTATATTGCAAACTATACTCTTTTACATTAACAAGACTATTTTTGTAATGAACAAGCTGAAACAACTTTAAATCTTTAAGATATTCTATATCTTCTAAAAGACCCTCCTTTTCCTCAATCTCTCTTTCAATTCGTTTTTCCATCTGCTTTACACGCCTCTGCATCTTTTTTGTTTTGGCTCCTATAAAACTTCTTGTGCTTAAGCATCTGTCATGTTCTTTTATCGGATCAAATCCTATTTTGGTGCGTTCATTTTTATCTGCCCACTTAGCAACCTGTTCTGCCGCATGGTTCAACTTTTGAATCTCCTTTCGGTGTTTCTCATTTTGTGCTATCGCAAATTTATCTTTACGTTGCTTATTCTCCCACCAGACCGAAAAATTACCATTTTGTACTTCGATACTGCAACGATTCAATACCAGACAATGATCTGTGCATGCATCCAACAAATCTCTGTCATGAGAAACCAGTATAAAACCCTTTTTAGAAGCTAAATACACCTTCACACACTCCCTTGCATTTTGGTCAAGATGATTCGTCGGTTCATCAATTAATAAAAACTCATTTTCCTGTGAAAACAAAACTGCAAGTAATATCTTTGTACACTCTCCGGGACTTAAAGTACAATAAGGTCTATACAAAATCTCTGAACTTTCCGATAGCTCTTCCAACTCACAAATTACTCTCCATATTTCACACCCCGGCTTCAAATCTTCCATAAATTCTGCCACAGGCATTTGCTTTTGGTATTCTGCAATTTCATAAGGAAAATAATCAAACTTCGTTGATGCACTTATGGAACCTGTAAACTGATATTTTCCAAGTAATAAATTTAAAAAAGTTGTCTTCCCTTTTCCATTTCTACCAATAAAACCTAGTTTCCAATTTGTATCAATCGAAAATGAAACATTCTCAAAAACATAATCAAAACTCCCTTCATATCCAAAGGTGAGATTATTTATACTAATTTGTGCCATATACATTCCTCCTCTCATGGTTACAATAAAAAAAGAACCATTCGTTGCCAAACAGTTCCATTACATACTATAACCTCATATGGTTCATCAAAAGAAGGAAATACACCCAACATTGTAATCATTTTTATGCACACAAAAAGAGAGGTTATGAGAACATAATCCACTTTTGGCAACATGACAAGTAGTATGGGCGATATCGCTCATACTGCATAAACATTCATGTAATCAAAAGTAAATTATCTTCTCATCTTTTCACCTCTCTCCTTAAGATAAAGCCATTCTAACACTCCGACTTTCCTTTGTCAACAAAGGAATATACTAATTCAACTCATTCCACACATCCACATAATCCTGCAATCCGCCCGGACTCATTGCAATACTCACATAATTTGCCGGTTCTTTCCTTGCAAGTCTGGCAAGAATCCCCGCATCCGCCGGCTCATCAAATACGACCTGCTCCTCTACTTTATCACAGTCAATCACAAGTTGCTTGCCATCCATATCTGTCATAATCACTGCGTTTCTGGTATCATCATAAAAGTACAAATTATATTTCATATAATCCCTCTTTTTCCCTAAAGATCAAACAAATTCATCTGATTATTAATAAGTGACTTTACCTTTCTTTCCTTGATTACATCTGTGCTATCTATTTCACCAAACAACAAAGGTGATTTGGGATTGTGCATACCAAAATTCTTTTCTACAGTATTTGAACTATAATTTGCATAACAATACAAACATCCATTTTTGCATGTATTATAGGCTCCTATATCAATACTTGCCACACATCCACATTCTGCTCTTTGATTTGTGTCTTTATCAACATTAAGTTTAAATCCGCCAATTCTCTCTATTCGTTCCCTATCAATACAATGAGCATGCTCAACTCCTATATTATGAAAATCTCCAATTTCAGCACAGGTATCAATATACAAACCATACTCCTTTGCTATTTCTACAAATCTTTGCAATAATTCTACCTGCATTTCATATGTATCTTTGACAATACTTAAGGGCTTTACATTTCGCTCTGTATTTCTATACATATCCATAAAACTCACAGTACACTTCTCCGTATAATCACCCAATTTTGAAGCTAATACTTCAAAATACTTACAATGATACTCTATTGAGTACTGCTCATTAAAGAATATCGGATCATATCTCCATATAACCTTTTCTTTTCCAATTTCTTTGGATAACTGTTGAAATGTCGGAATAATAATTTTATTTTTTGATGGTAAATTCCTTTCTACATCAGGACCATACGCACTTAATGTAAATTGAAAATAATATGTATAATCATTAATTTGATCCAAGTATGACAACATTGGAGTTGGATTTTTTGTCCAAAATACGATTGCATCAACAACATCTGGAGATAAATCTATCTTACTTACCTGATGTATATTCATCGGATTTCTAACCAATACATATTTCTCTTTTAATCTATTAACCAACCATTCCGAATAGTAAGACGGTATATCTGTACGTCTACTTGCACTAATAATCATTTCTATCATCTCCTGCTATAATACTTCAATCAAAAGCTGCGCACTTGAACACACTTCCCATGGCTGATATGTAGAAAGTCTATCAGGAATATTATATACAATACGATTTGATTCGTGTTTTATACCATACCTCTGAAATTCGTTCCTTATATTGTAATCAAAATAATATCCTTGACTATTTTCTATCAGACCCTCACCATCTAACTTTTCAACCAATTTCTCAAAATAATCGCGACCTCTATTATTGCTATTTACATCATTAATGAGAACCACTAATGGCTTTCCTTGTTCCTTATGTAAAATAATATTCTGAACCAATTTTTCAAAAAAACTCTCTATCTCACCTATTTGCCCTGAATTATAGAAATGTGATATAACATATTGCAATACAATAACGTTTGCATTTAAAATATTATATTCTTCCGTTACGGCATCCATATATTTAAATTGGGTTCTTCTTAAAGTTTTTGTTTTATATGATTTAATTTGCTCATGTATTGGTTTCCATTTTTCATTAACATCTATACCGATATAACTTACAGATTTATCATATGATTTTTCATGGCAATATCGTTCAAATGCCATTAAATCTGGACAACCACCGCAACCAATAGACAAAACATGGTAATCATTAATTTCTTCAAGTGCTTGGCTCTTTCTCATCAGATACAAAAGTTCAGAAGCATATTTGGCCGAGTAATCACACACGTAAAAATTAAGCATTCTACTACAGTCGTAATCTTTCTTTCCATTTGGATATCTCCCTGGGTAATGTACCTCCTCCAAACAATTTTTGCAGTTACCTTCGCATTCTTCTGGACAACCATTTTGATGATCACAAACAAAACAATCTGTTTGTTTGTATTGCTTGTCGCAGTATCCTATTATAGTTTTTATCAATGCTTTTTTTCTTAACTTTGATAATTCTACTTCCGTTAATCGAGAATTATAGAAATCAACTTGCATACTACTATCATTTTCTTCACCACACAAAGGGCAAATATCATATTCTCTTTCACGCATTCCTTCTAGTTGTTGTTCAACCCTTTGCTTGTAAATATGGTGACATGAATCACATACTTTTAAAAAATTTGTTTCTTCATACTCTGTCAATTTACCATTTTCATTAAAAGCAAGCATGATATTTCCTCCTTTGCATGACCAATTTTTGCAACATAATTTCTTAATATCTAAACCATCCCAAAATGCTCCAGCGCATCCTTTATCGCTTTTTCCTTCTCCTCCGGACACTGAGGTTGTCTGCTATCCTCTGATTTCGGAAGATTATAATTCTCCCCAACTTCTATTCCACACTTTCTTTTTACCTGTGAAATATATAGGTTAGAAACCTTCAACCCATGCTCCTTCAGCACATATTCCTGAATTTCCTTATAAGTTGCCTTACTCTCTGCTGAAGTCAAATCCAGCTCATCCAACTCTAATTCCACTTCAATGTAATCATCAGCCTTTTGTTGGGACAAAAGAACAACCGTCTCCACATGCACAGTCATCCCAAACTGGTCCACGCCCTGGACCTTCCGGATCTCATATCCACCATCGCAGAGGATCTTCAGGTCTCTGGCAAGGGTGGCGGAGTCACAGCTGACGTATACGATGCGTTCGGGCTGCATGCGGAGCATGGTGTTTAAGCAGGCATCATCACAGCCTTTTCTGGGTGGATCTACGACAATGACATCCGGATGGAGCATTTCATCGGAAGATGCTTCTGTGGTTGCCTTTTTGTAGAATTCCGGCAGGACTTCCTCTGCTTTGCCCACGAAAAACTCAGCATTTTCAATATGGTTTCTCTTTGCATTCTCTCTGGCATCGTCGATGGCCTGGGGGATGATTTCCACACCGTATACCTTTTTGGCTTTGCCCGCCAGGAAGAGAGAGATGGTTCCGATACCACAGTAGAGATCCCAAACAGTCTCTTTTCCGGTCAGTCCCGCATATTCCAACGCCAGGCTGTAAAGCTTCTCAGTCTGAACAGGGTTTACCTGATAGAAGGAGAGGGAAGAGATCTTGAAGGTTAATGCATCCCCGGTATAAGGGTAATTTTCTTTCTGCATGTCCCTTACGTGGATCGTATCCTCAATGGTGCTCTCACCCCAGAGATTATGGATCTCGGTACCCATGATCACATTGGTTTTCTCGGTATTGATACTGACTGACACACTTGTCATACCTTGGATTTCTGCCAGTGCAGCCAGTAATTCTCCCTGATTTGGTAAAAACTCATTCGTATTCTTCTGTACTCCGGCAGTAGAGTATGACATTTTTGTCATTTTCTTATTAATGACCAGACATACCATCAACTGTCCACTTGTAAAGCCTTTCCGGATCAACACATGACGTACCAAGCCTTTTCCTGTGACTTCGTCATAGGCAGTCACTTTGTTTTTCCGCATATAGGAGAGTATGGTTTCGAGGATCTGCTGATTCTCGGAAGCACCGAGAGCGCAGTCTGTATTGGCGATAATTGTATGGGTGCGTCCGGCATAGAAACCGGTGATGACATTACCGTCTCTATCAATTCCTATGGGGTACTGCGCTTTATTACGATAGTGGAAGGGTTCCTCCATGCCTACAATGGGCTGCATGCGTTCATCAATGTATTCCGCATCGAACCCACCGATCCGGATCAGATTATTGCGGATCTTCTGTTCCTTGAAATGCAGCTGCTCGGAGTAGGAGAGTGCCTGCAGCTGACAGCCGCCGCACTGTCTGTGGTATGCACATTTCGGTTCCACACGAAAAGGAGAAGGCTGTAACACCTTCTCTAATCTGGCATAAGCGTAGTGCTTTTTACTTTTTATGATCTTGGCTTCCACCTGATCGCCGATAACGGCATCTTTGATAAAGAGGGTAAAACCGTCTACTTTACCGATTCCTTCTCCGTCACTTCCCATATCCTCTATGGTTACCGTTACACGATCGTTCTTTTTAAATTCCATAAATATCCTTATGCCTTTCCGTAACCTGCAAACTTTTTTTGTACTTTAGTGCCATATTCTAAGAAAGCTTACGCAGGCTTATATTTGCGTGTGTAAAATTTTCTCAGCAAAGTTCCTCAGCCAGCTTTCCGATCTCGCCCTTGTTCTGCGCATTCATGGCAGACTTGATGCTAACTGTAGTCTCCGTATATGTCAGATTCTTGCTTTTTTCAAACATTCCAATAATCAGTTTGCCTGCCATGGGTGCCCAGGTGCCGTTCTCAATGATTGCCACCTTACGATTCTGGTAATTACGCTCGGTCAGACCTTCGATAAAACTGCGCATGCAGGGGAAGAGGTCTCCATTATAAGTAATCCCCGCCAGCACCAGTCTGTCATAACGGAAAGCATCGGCAACAGCTTTTGCCTTATCGCATCTTGCCAGATCATATAGTACTGTTTTCTGTCCTTTTTCCTGCAAAACATCCGCGAGGTATTCTGCAGCATTTCTGGTATTGCCGTAGACAGAAGCATAGGCAATCACCACTCCGGATTCTTCCGGCTGATAAGAAGACCACTTATCATATTTTTCCAGATAGAATCCCAGATTCTCCTTAAGTACCGGACCGTGAAGAGAGCAGATGGTCTGAATGTTCAGTCCTGCCGCTTTTTTCAGAACAGCCTGCACCTGTGGACCGTATTTTCCGACAATGCCGATATAGTAGCGCCGGGCTTCGTCCGCCCATTCTTCCTCTGCATCCAGCGCACCGAATTTGCCAAAGCCATCTGCGGCAAACAGTATTTTCTCTGTTGCCTCATAAGTCATCATAACCTCCGGCCAATGCACCATGGGAGCATAGACAAAATGCAGGCTGTGCTGTCCAAGCTCCAGGATGTCATCATTCGCCGCAACAATGCGTTGTTCCGCAGGTAATCCCTGACCGGCGAAAAACTCCGGGAAAAACTGTTCCATGAACTGGAATCCCTTAGCTGTGGATACTACTGTGACTTTGGGATATTTTTTCAGAAAATCCGGAATACTGGCGGAATGATCCGGTTCCATATGCTGTATAACAAGATAATCGGGCATTTTCCCATCAAGAACCTGTTCCACATTGTTCAGCCATTCTTCGGTGAAAAATCCATCCACTGTGTCCATAACAGCGATTTTATCATCCAGGATCACATAGGAATTGTAAGACATTCCGTTCGGAACCTTATACTGTCCCTCAAACAGATCTACCTGATGATCGTTTACACCCACATATTTTACACACGCACTGATTTCCATATGTTTCCTCTCTTTCCTGTCTGTTCATAGAATTTGTAGTATTTATTCTGTTATTTATTCCATTTTGGTAGCGCGCAGATTGGATTCAAACAATCTGTTGTAACCCAGCCAGCCACTGTTTTCACTGTTATTTTCCAGAATTTCCTTAAAGGTCTCCATTTTGGCATCCGTATCATCCGCATAATTCAGAGCCACTGCCTCGATCAGCGCCGGCACCTTTGGGGAGCCGTATTCCAGCTTGCCGTGATGCGCCAGAATACAATGCTGTAATTCTGCCAGCAGATTGTGAGGGAATCCGTCGATCTTAGCGGCACGTTCCCCAACCATCTGTGCGCCCATCACGATATGCCCCAATAACTGACCGTCATCGGTATAATCATTCACCGGAAATGCAGAAATCTCTTTTACTTTTCCGATATCATGACACATAGCCGCTGTCAGAAGCAGATCTCTCTGTAAAATGGGATAAGCAGAACAGTAGTAGTCACATAATTTGGTAACACTCAGAGTATGCTCCAGAAGCCCGCCTACGAAACCGTGATGTACTGTCTTGGCTGCAGAAGAGTTGCAGAATTTCTTTGCGAAATCTGCATCATCAATAAACAGATCCTGCAACAGCTGGTGCAAATAGGTGTTCTTAATGCTTCCGATCAGAGTCTTTAATTCATTGTACATAGTGTCGATGCCTTTGGAGCTCACCGGCAGATAATCGGATGGATTATATTCTCCTTCATGGCAGACACGGATACGCTTCACGCTGATCTGAAGCTGCCCCTGGAAATTTGTCACATCACCGTATACCTCTATGTAATCCAGATCATCATAATCACCGATACCCGGATTGTTCGGCTCCCATACCTTGGCGTCGATAGTTCCGGTCTTATCCTGTAAAATCACGCTTTCATAGGGTTTACCGTTCTTGGTAACAGCCTCCTGTTTATGTTTGCACAGATAAATATCAAATACTCTGTCGCCTTCTTTTAACTCTTTAATAAATTTCATATTGTTGTCCAAACCTTTCTGTCAATCTATTTCAACACCGTTAATGTGATGTCGAATTTCATCTCTTTATATTCCTGCTGTGACTGCCGCATAATCGTCAGTTCTACACTGTCTCCCGGTTTCATACTGAGCAGAGAGTTCGTATACTCGTCAAAGCTGATGATCACGCGTTCACCGAATCCTGTGATGACATCTCCCTGCTGGATTCCCGCCAGCATTGCAGGAGAGTCCATTTCTACCTCTTTAATATAAGCTCCGTAAGGAACCCCAAGTTCGCTGTTGGCTTCCTCCGTAACATCCACGCCCTTAAGACCCAGATAGGCGAATTTTTCTCCATTGGACATTTTCTCGATATGACGCTTCAATTCCGTAATACCGTAAGCACAAACCATATTTTTCATATCTGTGGCAGATTTGCCATTGGTAATGATACCAATGACCTGTCCCTGAAGATTGAATAATACACCGCCTGCATTCTGACTGCCTACAATATTCGTCTGCAGAATCCGATAAGTGGTATCCGATGCCGCCGACTCACTGGCAGAAGAAGTAATGATGCCATATCCCAGTGAGCCGTTAGTACCCATGGGACGCCCCAAAGCCACCACCGGAAGTCCGGCAATATCTTTGATATTAGAAGATCCCAAAGTAGCGATCGTAATATCATTCTTCAGAAAATCTTCATTCAGAGTATCCAGTTCTACGGCGATCACCGCCAGACCTGTAGTCTCATCTTTTTCCTTCAAAGATGCATCTGCCTGAGTGCCATTATTAAATGTGACAATAATGTCATCTGCTTGTTTTACCGGAGAATAATCGGTTAAAATCAGTAATTGCTTGCCATTTTGCGCTATGATCACACCGGATGACTGGTTCTTGCTCTCATTTACATTGTTGAACCAGTCCACACCGGATGACACTCCTGTCACAGTAACCATGGAACGGTTCATTTCTGCCACATACTGGGCAAGAGCACTGTAAATCTGTTTGTAATTATCCAGATCCAATATGATTCCGGATAACAGTTCCCGGATCTGCTCCTGTTCCATAACCTCACCAGGAACAGAAGAAGACTGACTGTTCTGATTCTCCTGCTGCATATTCTCTGCCAACATCTGCTCCGGAGACATCTCATCCTGATCTTCGGGGAATACCACCACCTGTGGTTCCTCTTCCGGGTACAACCAATTACTGATCACCGGTTCCAAAACCAAGAAAGTGAAACAGGCCACCAGACCGAAGATCACCGCCATGGAAACCGTGATCAAAGTCCTGCGCAACAGCTTTTTCTTATTTACCGGACGTTCCTTGATTTTTTCTATCATAAAATTTTTCTCAGAAACGTCATTTTGTTCCTTCTGCTTATTTTCTTGCGAATCCGCCATAAATATGCCTCCTCTGCTGCCTACAGATACACCGGCTTTTTCTTAGGTCTCTAATATCTCAATTATACAAAACTGTACCAAAAAAGGCAATAAATATGGTATAATAAGCTCACCCATAAAATCCTGCGTGACTGCTTGCAGGCAAAGCAGGATTTCTATGAGGGGAGCAAACAGACATGAGCAAGAAGGACGATAGTCCGGATTGCGAATGGATATAACGATTTCGAGAGTGCGCAGCACGAAGAAATCGTGTTATTATGTAAACCAGCATTGAGCAGTACCAAAATCGAGAGATGTCAATTCGACTGCTTGCAGGCGGAATTGACAGATCCGATTTTGATAGGGCGAAAGCCCGACAGCGAGGAAATGCGAAGCATTTTCGAGCTTGTACTGCGATAATCCATATTTCGAATTTCAATATTAAGGAGCCCCACATGAACACAAAAGTACTCACCACTTTAGAATATACGAAGATCATCGATCTCCTCACGGAAAAGGCCGACTCTGAGCCCGGTAAAAATCTTTGCCGCGATCTGGTGCCTTCCACTGATCTTTCCACTATCAGAACCGCACAGCGGGAGACAAAAGACGCTTTAGCCCGTCTCTTCCGTATCGGCAGCACCTCATTTGGAAGTAACAGAGACTTAGGTTTTTCCATCCGTTCTCTGGAAATCGGTAGTTCTTTGTCCATGTCCGAATTGTTGAAGCTGGCATCCTTTTTGGATAATGTCAGCCGGATCAAAACCTATGGAAAAAAAGAACGGGAAGACCTCCCAAATGACAGCCTGGATGCCTACTTTGAGGGACTCACCCCTATGACACAGCTTGCTAATGAGATCAACCGCTGTATTTTATCGGAA
>ENA-OPSC01000365-OPSC01000365.1-human-gut-metagenome-genome-assembly--contig:-NODE-365-length-24974-cov-3.098399_pt1 | contig 24974 bp, 31 predicted proteins | sample MGYA00241800_ERZ501891 | MGnify/ENA primary metagenome ERZ501891 (study PRJEB25962, sample SAMEA2042407) | human gut metagenome | biome: human gut; feature: human-associated habitat; material: faeces...
AACCGCCCACGTTTGGCGGCGGGGATCGTTTACAAGTTCGAAAGTATACCACCAGCCGCCCGCGTCGTAATGCTCAAACCGGACGTTGCGCACAAGGCCCGGGAATGTGCGGGATAACATTTTCCACAACTCAAGATCAGCCATTCGGCGGCGCTCCTCGAATGTCATTTTTTCGGCCCTCCTCATGCGTACATTTCTACGACGTAAACCGGGGCGGAATTGTCAATCAGCATTTCCCCGGCGGCCTGCACCGCGTCTTTCACACGCTCCCAGCCGCACCCGCCAATCTCTGAGTTGAACTTAATACCGGCGGCCCTAAACGCAGATTCTACAGCGGCGCTTCCCTTGTGATACCCATAGCCCCCAGCTGTTCCGCTCCCGCTGTTCCAGCACCCGCCCATGTCGTTTTTTGCAAATTCTCCGGGCTGATAGCACCAAACGCAAGCGTAGGGCGTTCCGCTGCTGGTAAACGCAATTCTGAGATCTACCAGGTCAACGAGCTTCCCGGCGTCCATGTACACGGCCTTATATCCACGGGCAAGGCCGTTTTTCTCTTCCCGCTCACGGTGGGAAAGGCGGATTCCTTCGGCGTTTTGCTTAATCATGGTTGCCTTCATTTTTATAACTCCCTTCTTGTATTCCGGGCCCGCCCGTGATACAATAGGGGCGGCCCTGGTTGGTGGTGCTTCTGGGGCTTTTCTTGCCCTGGTCACTGTTGCAAGCGGTGGCCGGGGCTTTATTTTTCAACGATGTAGTACGGGGTTACTCTCCCGCCGGTTGCTTTGGCCTTATCTTTGGCGGCTTCCTCTGTGGCATACCATCCAATCGTAACGCCGTCTTTTTGCACTACGTATATATCGGGCTGCATTCTTTTCCCTCCTGGCCTGTGACCTTGCTTTTCCCTGCCGGTTGTGTTATAGTGGAGGCGGCCAGATGGCAGGCTATAACCGCCTCCGTTTTGGTTCTTTAGGCTCCCTGTGCTGTGGTAGGCTGCGGGGAGCCTATTTTTTTACTGCTTGGGAATGGCTTCTCGGATGATGCGGGCCGCGTCCTGCGGATCTTTGGCCGTGGCCTCTACCAGCCTGGCCAGGGTTTCAAGGTAAGATGCTAACTCGGTCTGGGTCATGCTATCAGTCTCCATTTCGTGTACCTCCTGCCCGGTAGATTCAGCGCGGTTTCCCTTGCTGTGATTATATGATAACATATTTGCTTGATGTAGTCAACAGAATTTACAAATATTTTTATTTATTTTTTGAGTAGTTGCGATTTGTGCCAAATTATTATTATATATATGTGGGCTGTTTGGTATGGGTATACCCCAGATAATCAAGGTATTACAAGGATAACGGGCCGCCGGGCACCCCAGGGGGATAGGACAGGGCGGCCACCCACCACCTGAGCCCCCCTACCACAGAAAAATTAAAAAAAGCAAAAAACATGTTGACAAACAACAAAATTATTTGTTATAATGAATTTGCAAACAAAAGGAGGCGAGATGGGATGGCTGAGAGCATTTGTGTTGGATATGCGCGGGTGTCCTCGAAAGACCAAAATGAGGAGCGGCAGACTAAAATGCTGAAAGAGGCCGGAGTGCCGGAGCGGTACATCTTCATTGATAAAGAGAGCGGGCGGGACTACAACCGGGACAAATGGAACGCGATGATGACTGTAATCCGAAAGGGTGATACGGTTTTTGTGTGCAGCCTTGACCGGCTCGGAAGAAATTACACTGAGACTGGAAAACAGTGGGAACATATCACGAAGGAGATCGGAGCAGATATTGTTGTGCTGGATATGCCCATTTTGGATACCAGGAAAACGAACGATCTCACAGGAACGCTGATTGCTGATATTGTATTGAAAGTTCTTTCGTATGTGGCTGAGAAGGAAAGAATCAACACGCATGAGCGGCAGGCCCAAGGGATTGCTCTTGCTAAGGACAGAGGCGCATATAAAGGAAGAAAGCCGATTGAAATAGATGAGGTGGCTTTCGATGCAGCCTACAAAGAAGTTCTGTCTGATGGGAGGACGAACAAGTGGGCGATGGAAAAGTTGGGGTTGCGTCCAAACACCTACTATAAGGCAGTTGCGAAGTATCGGGCGGAACACGGGTTGCCTCCGCTGGAGAGCCGAAACAAAAAGGGGGTAAAAAAGGGGGATGTTTAACGAGGCAAACAAGAAACAGGTTCTTGAAATGCAGGATCAGTTTTATTCTGACAGAATCGGGAAAGTGTACGGCGATTTTGAAGTTACCCGTGTTTGGTATGATTGGGAAACACATAAACAGATGTGGGAGCTAACCTGTCAGAAGTGCGGAAGGAAGAAAGTCACGCATAACGGGAAAGATTATGCGAAAGGGAAGAATCAAGGGATTTGTGGGTGTGAAACAAGAAAAAGAATAGCAGCGGAAAAGGAAACCGCAAGGATTAAAAGAGAAAATTTGCCAAGCAACCCAAAGTGGATTGGGCAGAAAATTGGATGCTGGGAGATAATTGGATATAAAACGGGATTCGGCTGGAAAACGAGATGTACCTTTTGTGGTGCAGAGAATTACCACGCTCCAAAGTTTTTGTTGAGAGAAAATCCTATGGTTTGTATTTGCCAAACAAACCGAGGAAAGTTTGATATAGAAAAATGGAGAGGTGTTCGAAAATACCATCTAACCGTTGTTGGAAAACGCAAAAAGATGTTTGTGTGCAGATGTGATTGCGGTAGATCAGTTGAAGTAAATCCGGTGCTTTTTGAAAATGGGACAATAAAGAGTTGTGGAAAAGCAGATTGTATTCATCATAAGTCCCTTATTAGTACACATGGATTATCAAAAGATAGGATATACAGAATTTGGAGCGGAATGAAAGAGCGGTGTTATAACCACAAAAACCATGCGTGGAAAACATACGGTGGGCGAGGAATAGACATTTGTGATGAATGGAGAGAGGATGTGTTTGCGTTTAGGGATTGGGCTCTGTCGCATGGGTATGCCGATAATTTATCAATAGACCGAATTGATAACGACAAAGGGTACTCACCAGATAATTGTAGGTGGGCTGATGCAAAGGCGCAAGCAAACAATCAACATCCGAAATATACATTTACCGCAAGACCAACCAAAAAGCGGAGCAGGAAACGGAAACTGGAATGGGAGATTAATGGAGAAACGAAGTCGGCCATTGATTGGTGCGAGCAATACGGATTGAGCTTTTCTTTTGTATCTTACCGCATTAAGAAAATGGGCATGACACCATACGAGGCATTAACCACGCCGAAAGTTACCGCTGGTAGGCCAAAAACGACAATATCCTAAAAAATAAAAAAAGACGGCTCCATCACAGTGGAGGCCGCCTGTAAGCAGATGGGTATTAGCAAAAGTCAGTGGTATGTGCTGGTAAGGAGAGGGGCCTAAAAATCCGCCGCAGACAAAAAGGAGCGAAACAATGAACAACTTCAAGGTCATATATCGGATATTGAGGTACTTGGAAGCGGCACTTGACTGTGAGGAGTTTGATGTTGAGACGATCAGCCCGTTTCGACTGGGTGTGACCCGTGAGCGTTGGGAACAGATTTTGATTATGATGCAGGACAGCGGGTACATTAAGGGAATTGTTGTGACGAAGAACCTGGGAGACATGAAGCGGCACATTACGGAGCCGATTTGCCCAGAGATCACGATTATTGGATTGGAGTATCTGGAAGAAAACAGGTTTATGCGTAAGGCGGCCAATATGCTGAAGGGCACAGTGGATGTTGTAAAGTGAAAATTCCGCGCAAAACAAAAAAGCCACCCCTTTTTGGAGTGGCGTGATTGAGAAATTATTTTAGGAGTTCTTGTTCGATATGGAGAACGTCGGGGAAGATCAGCTTAATTCCTTTTCGCTGCAAAGCCAGAACTTTTTTGGCTTTCTGGACAAGGATCTGCTCAAATGCTCCGTTAAGCCGAACAGGAGTGGAAGATGCAGAATCTATGTACTCGTTCTGAATGTACTTTGGAGAAACTGGGCACATATTTTGTATAAGGAATGCCTTTTCGTAACCAAGTACGTCCCCGAAAAGGATTGTATCGCATTGACCGTGCTTCTGAATTTTATGCTGATATATTTGATGGAATTTTGCCGTTCTTGATGAAAAAGGTATCATCCAATAAAGGCCGGTCTTTTCGTCTTCGAAAGCGTAAAAACACGGGCGGTTATGTGGAACACCGTTGACCATTTCATGATTTTGCATGAGATACTTGTCCGGGAAATCAATAAAGTATTTGTCACTTAAAAAGTAGAAATGCCCTACATCCATTTCTCTATCTCTCCTTGGAATAGGAAACGGCTCTACCCCGAAGAATAGAGCCGTTCCAAGCATTTGAACTCGGCCATATTTTAGTTGCTTGCCGAGTAGCAACAGACATTTGAACTCGACCTTTTATTGGCCGCATATCGAGTAGCGGCAAACATTTGAGATAGTTTCCTATCTGTCTATAGTATATGCGAGAGATCGGAAAAAGTCAACACAAGTAAGCAGATTTTTTCTGGTTGACAAATCAATGAAAAAGAACATATAATCAGACACAGGATGGTATTTGAGGTCGGAAATGGCTCCCGACACTCCCTTGTATGAGGACGGAAGAAGCAGCCGTCGCCCTAGTTGGAGATGCGTGAGTGCTGACACGCCGCAAGGGAACCTGAGATGCAGGATACGCCGCCCTGCCAAATATCCAGAGTAAGCCGGAGGTGTCTGAATGGATGCTTCCGGCTTGCTGCATAATTGGAGGGAACATGATGGACTGGATCAAAGTAACGCCTGAGACAATGCCACCGGACGGGGAACCAATTCTTATCACGATTGAAAGTTGGATAGATAAGCATAGATATGTGTGGGAGACACAGGCAAGATGGCACAACGGTATTTATGAGGTTTGGGAAGATGACGGACTTGCATGTGGGTGGGCATCTGGCCGATTTGCTGGGTCAAAGGTAACTCACTGGATGCCGTGGCCTGAACCGGCGGAGGATTGAATAATTATAGTGCCAAGTGCCTCTCCCTTGCGGAGCGAACAGTGCCAAGTGCCTTTTATCTTACGGGATAGGAGGCACTTTTTTCATGGAAATTCGGGAGTTAGTGGCGAGGGCATTTCAGAGGGACTTGTCTGACCCATCTGCGCTGTCTGATGCGTTTGATTCAATTAGGCTGCTGGAGCCAGAAAATTTTACGCTGGCCCATGAGCGGAACAAGGAAATCCGCCGCCTGTCGGCCAAGTATGCTGCGGAGCGGACGGACGCGAAGATGTTTGAACTGAACAAGCGGAGCCTGCTGTTTGATGCACCGTATGATTTTGACGCGGCGATTCGATACGCTGAATGGAACCGGGAACCAAAGAAAAAATTCTATATGCCACGCCGAAAGCAGCTATTACCTATCGTGCAGGCCATGCAGCGCCTTGAGGAGCGAAATATACGCATACTGGGTGTCATGGCACCGCCCGGAATCGGAAAGACAACCATCGAGCTGATGTTCATGGTTTGGACGGGACTCAAGCATCCGGAGCTCAGCAGTCTGATGGGATCTCACAGTAATTCATTCCTGCGCGGGGCGTATGAGGAAGTCGGGCGGATGCTCGACCCGAAGGGAGAATATCTGTGGCACGATATATTTCCGGGCATAGGCGTGGTAAAGACAAATGCTCAGGATATGCGGCTTGACCTTGGTAGCAGGAAACGATTTGAGACATTCGAGTTCTCGTCTATCGGCTCGGGAAACGCCGGTAAGGTGCGTGCTTCCAATCTCCTGGTAGCAGATGACCTTGTTCCGGATATCGAATCAGCAATGAGCAAGGAGCGTATGGATAAACTCTGGCAGCAGTATTATACAGATCTCATGCAGAGAATGATTGGCGATTGTGTCCAGCTCCTTGTTCAAACTCCATGGACTCTGCATGACCCCATTGACCGGCTTGAACTGACGCATACAAATGATCCATTGGCAGAGTTTATCCACCTACCTGCTCTGGATGAAAACGATGAGAGTAATTTTGATTATCCGTATGGGCTCGGGTTTACCACGGCATTTTATCACAATCAGAGAGATGTTATGGACGATGCTTCCTGGCGGGCACTATACATGACTCAGCCCATTGAGCGTGAAGGACAGCTCTACAATGAGGATGAGCTGCGACGGTACTTTGAGCTTCCTGATGGAAAACCAGATGCAATCTTGTTTGTCTGTGATACGAAAGACAAGGGAACCGATTATTGCGTGATGCCAATCTGCTATCAATATGGGAATGACTTCTACTGCGAAGATGTGGTATGTGACAACAGCAATCCAGAGGTCGTAGAGGCACGTCTGGTGTCAAAGCTCCTTCAGCACAAGGCTCAGATGGGCCAGTTTGAAAGTAACAGCGCTGGTGGTAAAATAGCAGAAAAAGTTCAAAAAGAAGTGAAAGAATCCGGGGGAATCGCAAAAATAACAACAAAATATACTACATCAAACAAAGAGACACGGATCATAGTCAACAGCCCATTTATCAAAGACCGTGTTTTGTTTAAGGATAACTCTGTCATAAAAAAAGATAAAGAATACAGGAGAATGATAAATTTCCTTTGTGGGTACACGATGGCTGGTAAGAATCGAAATGATGATGTCCCAGATGCGTGGAGCCTTTTTGCCGAGTACGTCCAGCAACTTGAAGGAAACAAGGTAGAGGTATTCCGGCGTCCGTTTTAAAATACAAAATATTGTGCATAAACTATTGATAATCACTATATATTGTGATATAATAAAACTGGTAGGTAGATTCCTACCACCTGTCCACCATCTTTTTTCTCACCTCCTTCACACGGATGGGGTGGCGGCGATAGTGTCGCTGCCCCTACTGTGTGAAATATATGCCGCACGAGTGAATCAGCCCAAGAATCCGGGCCGGAGGGTCGCCCCCTCCATGCGGCAAAGTAAGCTGTCTCAAAGTACACGAGGCTGACTGTGGAAAGACACTATACCGGAGGCTTACAGTGCCTAATTATGCACCGGAGAAGGGTAAAGGGCACCCGCCTGTCATGGAGGCGGAAGCGGTGGCACTATGACGGCCACTGAGTGTGCCGACACTTGTAAAGCGGCTGCGCCCGGCGGAGCGTGTAGAGACGGAATCCGCCAACATGCAGGGGCCAGAAGCAGGGTAGCTCCCAGGCTGTGCAACTCAGTCCACCTGCTATATTGGGTCGCTCCCATCCGTGGAAGCCGGACGCTTGTGTAGGGCGATAGCTACCAGCGCTATCCTGCTGAAAACTGCCGTGTTTGCCTGTGCACGGGCCTCCCAATACGGTGTGACAATCTAAGCGGGAAGCGCATATATGCCTCTCCTCGCCGCATGAGGCGGGCGGTGGCACCATTGAGCGGTGGCGGAATAAGGTAGACGCTGACTGGTAGGGGGATACACTCGGTGGAAGTCCGGGGGGCCTGGTGGTTAGGTAAACACGCCCTATGGAACCACGCTGTGAGGTGCAAATCCTCACCCGCTCAAACAATATACGGGTGTAGCTCAATGGAGAGCGTCGGATTCCAAATCCGGAGGTTGGGGGAACAGAGCCTTCCACCCGTGCCAGGGCGCAAGTCCTGACAGAGTTTCTTGGCGAAAGGCAAGTGAGCAAAGCCGAAAAACTCACAACATACCCCGAAAGGGGTATATCTGGACCATTGGCCCGATGGTCGGGCGGGCCCCTCATAAGGGCTTGGTCTTGGTTCGATTCCAAGATGGTCCACCAGAATTAGAAAGGAGTCGCCCAACTGAATGAAGATTGACATTTATTGTCCGGTCTGTGCCGCTGCTGGCATCAATCATGGAAAAGGGCGGCTTTTGATGCAGGTGGATAGCAAGGCAGTTGGTGTTGTTTACCCATACTGTAAGGCTTGCAAGAAGAACATCAAAATCGAATTGAAAGGCGAAAAGAGCGCCTGAAAATATATAGTTTAGTGCCAAGTGCCTCCGGGCAATGCCTGGACGAAGCGTGCCAAGTGCCGATCAGTTACCGAGAAATCCTCGGTAGTTGGTCGGCATTTTTGTTTGTCTGGAGGTGACAAGGTGACTGAAAACGATACTGTTCGAGCTATATCTGAGTGGCCGGTTGATGGGCTGACCGGTCGGCGTAAAATCTACACCACAAAAAAGCGAGTCACCCCGGAAAACGTGGTGGAGGTGCTGGGCAAGGCACTGGCCGTGCATCGCATCAACAGGGCGGAAATGTCCTATTTGTATGACTATTACAGAGGCAAACAGGACATCCGGTTGAAAGATAAAATCGTCCGCCCGGAGATCAACAACAAGGTGATGATTAACCGGGCGAACGAAATCGTGGTCTTCAAGTCTGCTTACCTCCTGGATGGCCCAATCCGCTATGTGTCCAACGGTGGAGAAGATGATATTTCCGCCAGTGTGAACACGCTCAACGAGTACATGCGATCTGAGAGTAAAGACACTCTCGACAAGGAGCTGGCCGACTGGATGCACATCTGCGGTGTAGCGGTTCGTATGGTACTTCCCGATGAGGCTGGGGAGGAAGATGGCTCTCCCGCCTCTATCTACACCCTTGACCCGAGGGCGGCGTTTTGCATCTACCACAGTGGCGTAGGGCAGAAAAAGGTCGCTGGTGTTCTGGAACAGGTAGACGAGGAGGGCAAGCCCTACTTCTGCGTGTACACCCCCGAATGGTATTTTGAGGTGCAGAACGGCCAGATCACTAAGCAGGAAGCCCGTACCATCCCCTACATCCCCATTGTAGAGTATGTGAATAACGACGCCCGCATGGGTGCGTTTGAGCCAGTTATCCCCATTCTGAACGCGATCAATATGATTGAGTCCAATAGGTTGGACAGTATTCAGGATTTTGTCAACGCATATGATGTGTTCCAAAACTGCGAACTAGAAGATGGCCAATACAAAGAACTGGCAAAGGGCGGCATGGCGATAAAAATAAGGAGTTTTGACCAGACCAAAGACGCCAAGGTCTACCGCATTGCTTCTGAACTGAACCAGACCAACACGCAGACCATTGTGGATGACCTGGAGGACGCATACCTGACCATCTGCGGAATGCCGAACCGGAATGGAGGTTCCTCTACCAGCGACACCGGGCAGGCAGTCATTTACCGGGACGGCTGGTCTGCTGCCGAGAGTCGGGCCAAGGACACGGAAAAGACATGGGAGCGGGCGGAGCGGGAGTTCCTGCGGCTGGTTCTGTATATCTGCCGTGAGACTGGCGTTTTGGGTTTGCAGTTGGCCGACATCAAGCCGGAGTTTACCCGCAAGAACCTGTCCAACATCCAGTCCAAGGCCCAAGTGCTGGCGGAAATGCTGAACAACAGCAAGATTCATCCGAAGTTGGCGTTCCAGTACAGCGGGCTATTCAGCGACCCAGAGGACGCATACAGGATCAGCATGAAATATGCAGAAGAACAGCAACGCAAAATGGAGCGGAGTTTGAGGGATGAACTGAATGCCAACAGAAACGAATCCGTACAGACTGGCGGACAAAGCAATAGACCTCCTGAACAGCCGAGCAGTCAAGCGGTTTGAGGACGCAAAAGATGAAGCGGCGCAGAAGGGCTTTGACGAGCTCAATGTGCTGGAAGTCACCCGGACGCTATATGACCAGCTGCGCAAGGACAACCAAGATGTCTTTCTTGAACTGGCGCAAGAGCGGTATCAGGAAGCCGAACCGCACGGAGAGAAACCGCCTGATTTAGCCTGGCTGCTGGCTCTGCTGGCGGCGTACAACGCTGTGACGAAATACCAGTATTCCCATGAATGGGAGCGAAAGCGTGACCGGACAGCGGAGGCTATTAACTCTACTACCGCAAAAGTTACAGAGTTCCGACGGGGCCTTTCATATTGGGCGCAGATGACGGAATGGTATGCGGTGGAAGTAACAGACCAGTCCACACTGAAAGCATTTCAAGACAGCGGTGTGCGCTATGTAAAATGGAACACTATGAATGATGGACGGGAGTGTTCCACTTGTAAGGAGCGAGACGGGAAGATTTATCCCATTCGCAGTATTCCACCCAAGCCCCATCCCGGTTGTCGGTGCTGGTATACACCGACGGAGAAAAAGTGAATAAACGGGCGGCTATCCCGACGGGGAGAAAAGTGGAGTGCCTTGCCACCTGCCGCCTGTTCATTCAACAAGGCTGACTATTGGAGGCGATAGTTGATGGAAGAAATTTGGAAAGATATTGACGGGTTTGAAGGGCTTTATCAGGTAAGTAATTTTGGAAATGTTATGAGTCTTAATTATGGTAATAGAGGATATGCAAAAAAACTAACTCCGAAATGTAACAATAGCGGAAGGCTTTGGGTTGAATTACTGAAGGGCGGAAAAAGAAAGTGCATGTTAGTTCACCGGCTTGTTGCGCTTGCTTTTATACCGAATCCGAACAATTTCCCGCAAATAAACCACAAAGATGAAAATCCCAAAAATAATTTTGCTTTTAATTTGGAATGGTGTACTCAATCTTATAATAATCACTACTCTATTGAACGGCATCCGGAATATTCAATACATTTGAGGAGGAAAAAGAGGGCGCCAACAGGAGCGGAGTGGCACCGCATCCACGATGGAGAAAACCGAAACAATAGAAAGCCATCTAAATTGTCGTTCCCAGTATTGCAATATGATAAAGCAGGAAAGTTACTAAAAAAGTGGGAAACGCTATATTCCGCTTACAAGGAAAATAATTGGAATGCGTCTTCCATCAAAGAATGCTGTGAAATGAAGAGAAAAACGGCATATGGTTTTATCTGGCGATACGTCAGTTAAATATGAGGGGAAGAGAATCCGCTCATTAAAGAAATCTCGCAAGCTCACAGAGAAGTGAGAATAATCAAACGCAAGAATAAGACGGAGATGTCTATAAGCGCAAAGGAGAGTTTATATGCCTACCATTGACACCAGTACGATTGAGGGTTTTGAGGGGATGAGCGCAGAGCAGAAGGTTGAGGCACTGCTGAAAGCGGAAATCCCTGAAAAGGTGGATTTGTCCCTGTATGTGTCCAAAGACACCGCAGACAAGTATGCGACAGAGGCGGCGGAACTGAAAAAGCAGCTCAAGTCCAGGATGACGGATGACGAGGCGGCCAAGGCCCAAGCCGATGCAGACCGCAAGGCGCTGGAGGACAAGTACACCGAACTGCTGCGGAAGTCCACCATTGCCGAGCACACGGCCCGTTATATCGCCATGCCGGGCTATGACGAGAAGCTGGCCCGTGAGACAGCAGAGGCGTTGTTTGACGGAAAGATGGATGTGGTCTTTGCCAACCAGCAGAAAGCCAACGCTGCCTATGAGAAGAAGCTGCGGGCTGATCTGGTGAAACAGGACCCCAAGCCTGACGGTGCTGGTGGTGGAACCGAAGAGAAGGACGAGGCTGTTGAATTTGCCAAGAAGCTGGGAAAACAGCGGGCCGATGCCCTCAAAAACGCAAACGAAGGTTTGAAACACTATTTTTGATTAAAAAGGAGAGAAACAGATGAAGTTTACCAAGACTTCTGTTGGCGGCACCATTGAGATTCTGGCCGCTGACGATTTTGTGGCGATCCCCATTTGTGTCACGGAAGCCGCTGCTGTCCCTGCCGGTATGCCCATGACCGCTGCGGGAAAGAAAGTGGCAACCACCTCTTATGCTACCGCTGTTGGTATGCTGCTGTATGATGTGGACCCGACCGAGAACCCCAATGGCGCTTTGCTGGTGCAGGGTGTGGTGGACAAGAAAAAGGTTGAGTCTCATGCCAGTATTACGCTGGACTCCACTTTCAACGTGCCCGGCATTATCCTGCGGGACAACATTGGCGTGAACGAGTAAGGAGGGATACATAATGGATTTGAGAGAAGTTTTTACCCCTGCTGCGATTGCGGCCAACTGGACTGAAGTCGCCTCCAATCAGATTCCCTACCTGGGTGCTACGCTGTTCCCCGCCCGCAAGAAGGCTGGTCTTGACTTGTCCTGGCTGAAAGGCTCCCGTGGGCTGCCTGTCTCTCTGATGCCTTCTGCGTTTGACGCCAAGGCAACCTTCCGTGACCGTATCGGCTTTGAGAAATTGGAAACTGAAATGCCGTTCTTCCGTGAGGGCTATAAGATCAAGGAGAAAGATCGCCAGGAGATGCTGCGGGTGCAGGAGTCTAGCGACCCCTATGCTGCCGAGGTGATTGCCCGTGTATTTGACGATACCCGTGACCTGATTGACGGCGCGAACGTTGTTCCTGAGCGAATGATTATGCAGCTGCTGTTCCCGGAAGGCGGCGATGTGGGTATTGCGATCAAGGCAAACGGCGTGAACTATACCTACAAGTATGATACGGACGGCTCCTGGAAGACCTCTAACTACACCGCTCTGACTGATACAGCCACTTGGGACAAGCCCTCCACGGCTGACCCCTTTGCGGCGTTCAAGACAGTAAAGGATGCAATCCGATCCAAGACCGGTACTGAACTGACGGTCGCTATCATGAATTCCTATACCTTCAATCTGTTGGCCAAGACGGATGCGGTGAAGAACCGTTACCTGACCACTAACGGCCTGTCTCTTGGCTACCTGACCGACACTGAGGTAAAGGCGGTCGTGGAGTCCACTTCGGGCCTGCGCATTGCGATTTACGACAAACAGTACCGTGATGAAAGTAAGGTTGCCCATGCATTTGTGCCCAATGGGTATGTCTGCCTGATTCCTGATGGCGCACTCGGTGGCACTTGGTATGGCACCACTCCGGAAGAGGCGGATCTGCGTGGAGCGTCCAGCGCAGAGGTTTCCATTGTGAATACAGGTGTTGCGATTACCCGTATTCTCCAGGAGCATCCTGTAAACATCAACACCTTCGCGTCTGAAATCGTCCTGCCCTCCTTTGAGCGTATGGACGAGGTGGCAGTGCTCAACGTCCTGGGGGAATGATCGGGTCTGACACTCTAACCTTTTTCCCCGGCAGTCAGACCCTATTGGGGAAACAAGTGTCCGAGCTGGTAGGAGATGACCTGACGGTCAAGGCCGATGGCTCCGTGACCGGTACATTTCATCATGTGACAGGATATACCGAGTTCAGTTCCGAGCCGGACGAGCAGGAAGGTTATTACTTCCCATTCCACTTGACCAAGACCGGGACCAAGATGACATTTAAGAAAAACGGTTCTCCGACCAAGCAGGGCATTACATTTGACCCGGACATTATTTTCCGGGTAACAAAGGATGACACCTTTGAAGTCCTTGTGGATGACAGCAGTGTTGTGAAGTTCAATTTTGCTGGGGCCACATTTGAGAGCTAAAAAAGCGGGAGGCAGCATGAAGTTTATTCCAAATTACCGCGTGTGCTACGATGGCCGATTTTATGAGGCTGGTGTTCAGTTCCCTATCAAGACCGACGACGCGGATATGATGAAGCGGCACGGGACGGTGTTGGATGAACCGACGCCGCCTCCCGCCGCACCTAAAAAGCCGGGCAGACCTAGGAGGGCGGACAATGGACAATCTGGCGAGGTTGAAACTCCGCACGAATGAGCCGGACGAGGCCATCCTGGAGGACTGCCTGGAGAGCGCAAAAGCGGCGATCATGGCGAGGCGGTATCCGTTCCAGGAGTGGCCGGAGGAACTGGAAAGCCGGTATCTGGATTTGCAGTTCCGGGTGGCGTTAGACCTTTATAACAAGACCGGAGCTGAGGGCCAGATCGGGCACACAGAAAACTCAATCAGCCGAACGTGGGAGTCTTCTTGGATTTCCGAGCAGTTGCTTTCTGAGGTGACGCCGCTTGCGGGGAGGGTGAAATGATGCGCAGCCTACTCCGCAACCAGCAACCGGTATTCTACAAGCTATACGAGGGCCAAGAGGAAATAATTGATGAATACGGGAATCCGACCGGAAGCTATATCCCCATCTACAGCGCATTGAAATCCGCTATGCTGTGTGTCTCCCCAAACAAGGGAAATTCCGAAGTGGAGCAGTTTGGCTCTTTGGAGGATTATGATCGGACGGCAACCACCGCAGACACGGCCTGCCAAATTGACGAGGATTCTGTTTTGTGGGTAGATGGGGCCGATACTAACGGCCCGTATAACTACATTGTGAAGCGGAAGGCACCGTGGAAGAACAGTATTCAATACGCTATCAAAAAGGTTTCTGTATCCGAGTACGAAGCGGAACAAAAACTGTTTGATAGAAAAGCAGAGATTGAGGCGGCGATGCTAAGTGCCAAAGATCAAACTGAAGCTGAGCACGGACTCGATCAACCAAGCGTTGAAGGAAGTCAAGGCGTATCAGAAGAAGGTTGAAAAAGCCGCTGATGATCTGGTGAGAAGGCTCACAGAGCAAGGCGTATCCCTGGCCCAATTGAATGCATCCTATATGGATATCTATGACACTGGAGAACTGATGCGTGGCATTGAAAGCCAGTACAAAGGAAAGATTGGATTTGTTGTGTCCACAGCTGCACACTCCATCTTCTGTGAGTTCGGAACGGGCATCGTTGGAGCACAGAACCCGCATCCAGAGGTTGCGATTGCTGGATGGAGATACGATGTGAACGAGCATGGGCAACTAGGCTGGTGGTACATTGGTCGAGACGGAAAATCCCACTGGACAAAGGGAATGCCAAGCCGACCGTACATGTACGAGACCGCTAAGATGTTACGTAGCATGGTTGTGCCACTGGCAAAGGAGGTCATGCGTTGATAGACATTGAATCGTTCCTTTTCAGTCAAATCGCAGGGGCGCTTCGTTCCACTTATGAAGGAATTTTTGTGTCTGGCGAATATGTAGATAGCCCCGCACGTTTCCCGGCCGTCACCATCGTTGAGAGCGACAACAGCGTGCTTCCAAAAATGAGAACGGCAGCACCAAATCTGGAAAACGCCGTATCGCTGATGTATGAGGTAAACGTCTACACGAACAGCGTAGGGTATAAAAAGTCCGAGGCAAAGGATATCATGGAGACCATCGACAATGAGTTTTCAAAGATTGGCTTCACAAGAACCATGTGCAATCCAGTGTCCAACTTGCAGGACGCCACTATTTACCGCATTGTCGCCCGGTATGAGGGCGTAGCGGACAAGAATTTTAGAATCTACACAAAATAAAAAGGGCTGACAGTGCCGAGTGCCTTTGTGCCAAGTGCCTCCCTAAAAAATTAGGAGGTACTATTTTTATGGCTGGAATCCAACTTAGCACCGCGGGCGTGAAACTCCTTTATGCGGCTGAGGCCACGGCTGGCACCCGCCCTACTACGGGCTATAAAGAGATTAGCGAAATCAAGAGCATCCCGGAACTGAACCCAGAGCCTGATAACCTGGAGACAACCACGCTGGCGGAAACCGAATGGAAAACCTACATCCCGGGCCTGAAGGATATTGGAGGTGCGCTGTCCTTTACGGCAAACCTGACCGAAAAGTCTATGGAGGAATGGGAGGGCGTTGTTGATGCCTATGATACGGCGGCTGCTGATAATAAGGCAACCTGGTTCTGTATCTTGATTCCTGGTCTGACTAAGGCCCTGTATTTTACCGGGAAGCCCTCCCCGATGGGTATGCCCGGTATGGAGGTTTCCGCTGTCCTGGAGACGACCCTTTACATCACCCCGACCGGTGCGCCTCAGTGGGAGGCTAAGCCTACTGATCTGGAGACAATGAGTCTCAAGTCCGCGAGAAGTAAGACTGTAGAAGTTTAAGGAGGAAAAGACATGAGCGATAAGATCATTGATATGAAGGACCGAGTTAATCCTGCCCGTGTAACTGACCATGATACTGGAACGGTTTATGAACTGGACTTCACTAGAGAGAGCGTAAAGTTTGCGGAGAACCGTGGATTCAAGGTTGACGAACTGACGGTTTTCCCCGTGACCAGAATCCCGGAGCTGTTCTACTATGCGTTCAGAAAGAACCATAAGAATGTGTCCCGGTCCCAGACCGATGATCTTCTGGAAGGTATGGGAGGTATGACAACTGCCCTGCTGGAGAGGCTGATGCAGCTTTACAATCAGGCCGCTCTTACACATCTTATCGCCACTGACGAGGATGCCGTAAAAAACGCGAAGGTGACTGTGGAGCTGTAAAAGGCCCACAGTCCTTCACGGATCTATTTGAAGCGGAGTGCCCCTACTATCTGTCCATCGGCATGACTTGGGAACAGTATTGGTATGGCGATGTATGGATGGTAGAGGGATTCCGTGAGGCAGATAAGCTTAATCGGAGAAGGACAAATGCGGCGGCCCACATGATGGGAATGTACATTTATGAAGCCTTCTGTGATGTAGCTCCAGTTCTCCATGCTTTTGCAAAGAAGGGCACGAAGCCTATTCCCTATAGAACAGAGCCGTATCCAATGAGAGGAGAAGAAAAGACAAAGCTGGAATCAAGTCAAGAGATTGAAAACGAGCGTTTGAAAGCACAGCTTTTCTTCAGAAATTGGGCTAGATCTGCCCAAAAGAAATTCGGATAGTTCTCCGGTTTGTACCTTGAAAACTTTATATTGAGATAGCGGAGATTTTGAAAAAAGAATTTCTGTAAAAATTATATCGACAGAATTTGACAGCGGGAAAAATGGAGTATATAATGATAACGTGGAAACCCGCTGTCGCAATAGAGAGAGACAGCGACGGTTAAAAGGACGGTTGCCTGACATCCCGCGAGTGCGGAATGGAGGCGTGTATAGAGCCCTCGCGGGAAATTTTCCTGGGGAGGTGATATACATAACTCTTCAAAATTTGTTTTGGATCGTTTCTATCATCTGGATCATTATCCAGGTGTGGGATAAATTCCGAGACAAAAAGAAGTGAGCCGTCTGCCGCAAACAGAAGGCTCACTGCGTGGTTGGGGCTGACACCCCGGCTATGTATGGAGTAGCTTATGTACTGTGGCAACCGTCTTTAGGGTTTCCACACTTTTATTATAGTATTTTAGGAAAAAAAATCAAGCGATTTTGAAAAAAATATCTTGCAATCTTAGCGAGTGAATAGTATAATATTTCCCTGCTTTCAAATGGTCTTAAAAATTATCTCTCAACTTTATCACAAGTTAATTCTTTTGTCAACTGAAAATGGAGATTTGGCGAAAATAAATTCGATGTCTTAAGTTAATTGGGATAGCAGAGATTTTGATTGCTTCCTCCCTCGAATTATGGTAAGATTTGGGGGAGGAGGGGATTGAATGGTAAGCAATATTTGTGTGTTTCTTGTTATTGTTTCTATAATTGCAACTCCAATTTTATTGCTTGTATCTTTGATAAAATGGATACGAAAGAAGCCAGTGAAAAAAATCCTTTTGTCTGCACTTTTCTCATTTTGTACGATTTTTGTATGTTCTTTTATTGGTGCACTCTCGATGATGCCTGATTCATCCAATAATGCAAATTTTGAGGATGATGTTATATCGCAGCAAGAAGATGATAGGCAAAACGAAGAAGAAAATATCTGTGAACATCTCTGGGTTGAGACAAGCCGAGAAGAGCCAACCGAAGAGGAACAAGGGATCAGTTATCAGAAGTGTGAGGTGTGTGGAGAGACAAGGCGCTGGTTCATTCCGAAAATTGAGCACGTTGTAACTTTCGATGAGATTTATCGGGAGTATAAGAGCAACGAGTTAAGAGCAGATGATAAGTATAAAAATAACAGATACGAAATAACTGCGACAATCAATGAAATGGCTACAGGTGGCCTTTTGAACTGGTCTGGTGGCGCAACGCTTACTATGGAAACAACAGTAGATAATACTATCGTTTTTTTCTATGCGTCATTTGAAAAAGAGCAAGAGGAGGCACTTAAATCCATTGACGTTGGAGACGAGATTACATTTGAGGGAGAATGCTTGAGTGCAGGAACATGGATAGAATGTGAACTGATTGATTGAAGATAGTTAAATCCCTCCGCTTAGAAATAGGCGGAGGGTAAAATTTTTTAGAAATCTTGAAAAGATAACTAAATAAATCGAAGTCCCCGCTATCTCAATATAAAGGAGGCAGCGGGGATCTTTATATTTTCAGTGCCAAGTGCCACAGTGCCAAGTGCCGAACTTAAAAAGGTGGTGGCACCATGGCTGTTGACATTGATAGTCTGCAAATTGAAATAGAGGCAACTTCGAGTGATGCGGCGGCAAAGATCGACGCATTGGCTACCGCTCTGACCAACTTGAAAGCAGCGGCTAAAGGCGGAGCGGGGCTGACTACGGTCTCTAAGCAAATGCAGGCACTTGCATCGGCCACGGCCAGTTTAAATAACACGGGCATAGGCAAGCTAAGAAAAATTGCTCCGGCACTGAATAGTTTGTCATCTATTCAGAAATCAAGCGGATTAAATTCCACCGTAAATGCATTGAAAAAACTGCCGGAGATCAGCACTGCTCTCGACAAGGCCAACATTGGGAAGTTTGCACAGCAGATGAACCAGGTGGCCTCCGCAATGCGTCCACTGGCAGTGGAGATGCAGAAGGTGGCAAACGGGTTTTCTGCGTTCCCGATTCGGATTCAGAAGATCATCCAGAGCAATACTGGGCTGGCGGTGTCCAATCAAAAGGCAGCCAAAAGTTTCGGCGTTCTCGGGACTGGAATCAGCTCCATCCAAGCTAAGTTCGGCGTCTACCTGATTGCATTCCGCCAAATCGCCTCTGTTATGTCTAACTGGGTGAAGGAGTCAAACGATTATGTTGAAAACCTGAATCTATTTACTGTTGCCATGGGCGATTATGCAGCAGAAGCTAAAGCATATGCAGAAGAAGTCCAGTCGTTGCTCGGCATTGACCCGTCTGAATGGATGCGTAACCAGGGCGTGTTTATGCAGATGGCTTCTGGCTTTGGAGTTGCAACAGACCAGGCGGCACTCATGTCCAAGAACCTGACACAGCTTGGATACGATATTTCCTCTTTTTATAACATTGGGATTGAGGAATCTATGGAAAAGTTGCAGTCTGGTCTTGCTGGCGAGATTGAGCCTTTGCGTCGGCTTGGCTATGCAATTGACATTGCCTCTTTGGAGCAGGTTGCGCTTAATCACGGTATTACCGAAAGTGTAAATGCTATGACCCAAGCAGAAAAAGCTCAGCTGCGCTATGTGGCTATCATGGAGCAAAGTGGCAATGCTATGTCAGACCTTGCCAGGACTTCCATTACCCCGGCAAATGCTTTACGCATCCTGAACCAACAAATTACACAGCTATCCCGTGCGCTTGGCAACCTTTTAATACCGTTGCTTCAGCAAGTCATCCCATGGGTACAAGCATTTGTGGAGGTCATTACAGAGGCGATTCAGGCACTTGCCGTTCTATTTGGATTTGAACTTCCAACAATTGATTATTCAGGGTTGGAAGGAGTAAGCGTTGGGGCCTCTGAGGTAGAGGACGCTATTGGTGGAGCCACAGATGCCGCAAAGAAGATGAAGCGGGAACTTCTTGGAATTGATGAGCTAACCATTTTGGAGCCTAATTCCTCTGGAGGGGGTGGTGGAACCGTTGGAGTAGGTGGTGTTGGTGGTGATCTTGGGCTGGAATTGCCTGAGTATGATTTCTTGAACGGGTTAACCGACCAGACCAATGAGTTGAAGGAGTCGGTAAAAGACCTACTCTATAACTATATAATCCCGATTGGAACAGCACTGGCAGCTTGGAAAATTGCAGGGCTAATTGGAAACTTAAAAACTGCAACTGGGCTTCTCGGCGGGATGAAAAGCATGATTGCGGGAGGAATCATTGCATATCTTGAACTCCAACTAGCGATTGGAGCTTTTGGGGATTTTTTCTCTGAAGGAGGAGAAATTTGGGATTTAGTAAAGGGAGCATTGGTTGTAGCCCTCGGAAGTGGTCTTTTGTATGCAGTATTTGGAGGCCCTGGAATTATTCTTGGATTGGGGATTGGGCTTGTTGCAATGATTGTGTCTCTTACAAGCGCAATTTCCAGCGGGCTTGACTACAACGGAGTGAAGACAAGCATTGGAACGTCTCTTATTGCGGGCCTCGGAGGAGCCATCGGCTTTCTTGTAACAAAGACACCGCAAGGAGCGTTTATCGGGTTTTCCCTTGCGACTGCGCTGCAATTGAACCTAAACAGTATTTCAGCTCATATTAGCGGACAAATCAGCAAGGGGACAGAAGAGAGTATCTTCACTATACTTCAAGCCGCTTTTTCCTCTGGACTTGCTGGAGCAGGAATTGGATTTGTAATTGGAGGTCCGGCAGGAGCGGCAATCGGATTTGTTGTTGGAGCCGCATTGAGTATTGTCGGACAAAATGTAGCCATTGATTTTGGGAATTGGTATAAAGAAACCTCCAGGATTGTTGATGGAATTGAGGTACTGGATAACAGCATTTCAGAAGCAACTAAGAATAGTGTTGATCCATTTTTGGAACAAATGCGAGACCTGGATGATTCGATGGCAAATCTGGAGTTTAGAGGAACCGTTATAGACGATTCTGTAATTGCAGGCGTTCAAGCAAAAGTGGACACCATTGTAGCCACAATTACAAACGGACTGGATTCAAGCAAAAATGATGTGCTTTCTACATTGGAACCACTTGCGGGTATTCTTGGATCAGAAAAGTACAACGAAATTCTTGTAGCAAATCAAAACTACTATATGCAGGCAAAAGAAGCGGTTGTAGCTGGAGAAGCGGAAATTAGTGCAATTATGCAAGAAGCCGCAAACCAGAATCGAGCACTTACGGAAACTGAATGGACTGAAATCACAGGTATTCAGGCAGAAATGCTAGATTTGGGTGTATCAAATCTTTCAGAAACGCAAATCGAATATGAAACCATTATGCGAAACTTGAAAGATAATGCTGCACACATTTCTTTGGAACAGGCCAGCGAGATTATTAAGAACGCGCAAGCGACCAGAGACGAGACAATTTCCGCTGCTGAAACGCAGTACTCTACGGTTCTTCTAGAAGCCCAAAAAATGCTTGATACCGGGGTTATTAACAGCGAGCAGTATCAGGCTATTGTGGATGCTGCAAAAAACGCAAAGGATTCTACGATTGCAGATGCTACAGAACAATATGAGTCCATCTATGATACGGCCTCTACAAAGTTAGGAGATTTGTCACGATACATTGATGAAAACACAGGGGAAATCAAGTCCATTTGGCAAGTGTTCTGGGACGACGTTGGACTGAAATGGAATAGTTTCTGGGACAGCATTGAAAACGGATGGCAAGATTTCAAGAAGTCTTTCAAGTCTGGTTGGAATGAATTTTGGACAACTGGCCTTGGTGGGGCAGTAGTTGGCGGAATTAACGGGATTATTTCTACGGTTGAGACGGGGTTAAATTGGATAATTGAAAAAATAAACTCCTTATCTTTCACAACGCCGGATTGGTTGCCGTTTGGTTTTGGTGGAAAGCGATTTGGCTTAGATATTCCAAAAATCACACTTGGAAGAGTTTCAATGCCAACATTCGCATTTGGGGGATTTCCTGAACATGGCGAAATGTTTATTGCCAGAGAACAAGGCCCGGAGCTGGTTGGCCGCATCGGGAACCGGACAGCGGTAGCAAACAACGACCAGATTGTGGAGGGCGTTGCCGCTGGTGTGACATCCGCCAACAATGGAGTCATCAATGCCATCTATGCTATGGCTCAGCAAATCATAGCTGCAATCGAAGAGAATGGCGGAGATGTCTATGTAGATGCTGATGGAACTGTCACGCAAAACAGGAGGAACCGGATGTACGGAAAGACCCTACAGCGTATATAAGGAGGCGATCAGATGGTACTAAAAATAGATGGGACCGACATCGTTCCTTATATCGCTTATGGGGGAGTAAAGTGGCAGAGATCAGACGTGGATGGAGAAGGGGCAGGGCGCATGCTGGACGGTACGCTGGAGCGTAACCGCATGGCGACAAAAATCCGTTTGGATGTGACCTGCCGCCCCCTCAAATCAGCTGAAGCAAGCATTGTGCTTTCGGCTATTATGCCAGAATGGGTATCTGTTACATATTTCGACCCTCAAAAGGGAAGCACGGTTACGAAGACCATGTACGCAAACAATAACCCGGCCTCGTACCTTATCAAGCATCCCGACGGGACAGAGTGGTGGAGCGGAATCACGTTCCCACTGATTGAGAAATAAGCCATGGAATATAAAGTTGTCATTGACACAACTGAATACACGGATGCTGACATTCAATCCGGGAATATTGAACGACCTTTGTTTGATGAACTTGGGATCGGAAACGCCTGCATGGCAATGCTGAAAATCGTCTTCAAGCGGAAATCGGTCATTCCCAGAATGGCGAAGATCGTGCCGAAGGCGTTGGTGAACGGCCAGTGGGAACAGCTCGGCGTGTTCTATCTGGATGAACGGTCTATAAAGCCGACGGGGATCATGACGGTAGTAGCCTATGACTCCATGTTAAAGGCTGACAAGGTATGGGTTCCGGACCAATCGTTGGAGTTCCCAATGCCAATGGATGATGCGGTGGACATCATTGCTGAACTGATGGGCATTACCGTTGACCCTCGGACGAATGTAAGCCACGCCTATACCATTGACTATCCAGCCAATGACTACACCCTGCGGGATGTGTTGAAATTTATTGCTGTGGCGAACGGCGGGAACTGGACGATCACCAGAAACGACCAGCTTTTGTTGGTCCCTCTGGTTGGAAGTATGCCACCTGAGACACATTACCTGATTGAAGAAAACGGATTTGCTATCACCTTTGGTGGAGACAGGATTTTGGTATGAACGGAAAAGTTTTTGTAGGGCAGAAAGCTCTATCACTAACTGAATACGAAAAGAAGGCCCCCATCAGCGGCGTTATCCTTTGGGTAGACGATGAAAACTGCTATGAAGCTGGAGATGAGACGGGGACTGTCATAGAGCAGGATTGCCCGTATGCCTCACAGCAGATGGCCGATAATCTTCTGGCTACCTTGCAGGGATATTCCTATCAGGGACTAGAAGCAAATGGGGCCAAAATGTCACCGATTGCAGAGCTCGGAGATGGAATGACGGTGGCCGGGTTGTACACCCAGCTTGCCTATCAAAATATCCGATTCTCTACTGGAGAAGTCATGGATATGGCGGCTCCTGGAAGCGATGAAACCCTTCATGAGTACAAAACTGAGGGAGAGACAACAAAGAATTTTAACCACCAGATAGCCCAGACCCGATCTCTGATCTCAAAAACCTCAGAAGAGATATTGCTGAAGGTGGAGAATGAGCTGGACGGGTTATCGGCATCCATTGATGTAAAGCTGGAAGGCATCACATCTCAGGTCTCCGGTTTGGATGGCCGAGTCACCACTGTTGAGCAGACAGCAAATGGGCTGACAACCACCATCACAGGGTTAGATGGAAAAGTAACTACGATTTCCCAGACGCTGGACGGATTGACGGTGACAGACTCTGGAGGGACAACAAAAATCAAGGGATCAGTAATCGAGACTGGTAGTCTGGTGCTCACAGGAATCATCTCGTGGGGAGACCTTGACAGCGGAGTTCAGGGAGACATCAATGAAGCGGTCAACACAGCAAACGATGCCTATGATTTGGCCTATGACAATCAACTACCAAGTTACATCAAGAGTACATATATCAGTTCCACGGAGGTCAGAAGCCCGACCATTTCAGGCGGGACCATTATAGGGTCAGAGATCTACGCCACCGAGGACGGAGACACTTACGCAATGATGGACGGAGACTCCTTTATGCTAATGCGGACAGGCAGTTCTCAGCCCAGAGCCGTCCTTGAGGCAACAGACCGAAATGTAACGCTGGCACTCGGAACGGGCAGTGGCACCAGCCGTGAATCTGGACGCTTTTTTGTTGCGAAGAGTTATAGCGCTGGAACCGGAAATACAGGGGGCATATATCTTATAAATGACCGGGAAGAAAAAATCGGGATCGTCTTTTTTGAGGATGGAACTATTGGTTTCTCTGCGGACAATGTTACAGGTGTCCCGGTCAGATTCGGATAAGGAGAACAAGCATGGCCTTTTCTGCATCCTTTAGCTCTATTACTGAGACCTCCGCCCGATTTAGAGCATCGTTTACAGGAGGAGATTCAGGTTTTTCTTATTACAGATATGTCAGGCTTGACATTGATAGAGATACCTATGAGATCCGGAGTGATTCAGTCGGAGGCGCTTCATCTTCCTTTTCTGAAACAATTAGGGGACTGGACCCTGGAACTACTTATGACTGGGAAGCACAGCTTGGATATGAGGATGCGTCAGGGTCCATTACATGGCTGAGCATTTATGACAGCGGTTCTTTTACTACAGATTCAACGGCACCAGCTATTGATCTATGGTCCTGGAGTTCGTCTAATGGCGAGGCTAGTTCAAGCCAGACAAGAGCGGCCAGAAATGCCATGGATAATGAAGAGCCAGCAGAGAATTTCCCGCACGAGGTCTGGAACGATATCGTAAATAAGGTGCAGGAGGCGTTGGATGCTTCGGGGCTCAGCTGGGAACGAAGCAGCTCGCAAGGGGCCACGTTATCCCGCTCTGGCTGCCTGATGTCCTCTGGAGATACCCTGTTGACGGCCGCCATGTACAACTCCGTCAAGTATCAAATCGGGCAAGGAAACGGATCGGACGGTATCTATGTAGATTCAGAAGATGAATTTACATGGTCCCACATTGAAAGCCTGACGGATTATCTCAACCTGTGGATCGAAAACATATAGGAGGGTCTATGAAGGAAGTTAACGAGAAACTGAACAAAGTGTTTAAGTGGCTATCCGCCATCCCGGTCAGCGGTGAAGCAGTGGACCTCATGTTTGCGGCCAAGCAAGAGCTGAGAGCGGCATACAAGATCCTGAATGAGTCCAAAAAGGAGGATACCGATGGCTGATAAGAACATAGGGTCCCTCCCTGCGGCATCCACAGTAGACGATGATTCGCTGCTTGTTGCAGAACAGCAAGGGCAGGCGGTAAAGGTCACTGGGGCGCAGTTCAAAGGATTTGCCCAGCAGGCAGTCCGGCAGTATGTTGAGCAGGCCCAGGAAGCGGCAAGCGATGCGCTG
>ENA-OPSC01000368-OPSC01000368.1-human-gut-metagenome-genome-assembly--contig:-NODE-368-length-24900-cov-4.476353_pt1 | contig 24900 bp, 22 predicted proteins | sample MGYA00241800_ERZ501891 | MGnify/ENA primary metagenome ERZ501891 (study PRJEB25962, sample SAMEA2042407) | human gut metagenome | biome: human gut; feature: human-associated habitat; material: faeces...
GCTCGGCAGGGCAAACCACGACGATGTGGCCGACCTTATCGCTACGGTCAAATGCGCGGATGGACCAGCTCATAAGCGGACGGCCCGCCACGTTAACGAGCTGCTTGCCACCGGGATTTCCAAAGCGCTGGCCGCTGCCGCCGGCAACGACCACGGCGCATACGGGCGCCATTATGCGTTCCCCTGTTTGGTGCCCTTCATGCGGTACAGCGAGTCCGCAAGAATAGCAGGGTTGTTGACGCCAAAGTCGCCCAGGCGCTCCGGATCCTCGCTGATGTCGTCCATGAGCTCCTGCAGCGAGCCGTACTCGTCGACGATTTTCTCGGCCACGCCGTCGCGCACGACGGACACGCGCGAAAGCGTGCGCAGGCCCAGCGGCGTCATGACAGAGTCCTCGTCCAGGTCGTCGTAACCCAGAACCGCCGCCACATGCTGTGGGTCGGACAGGTCCTTAGGCGTCATGCGAGCAAGCTCGGCGCGAATCTTCTCGGCGTTTGCCTCGGAGGAATCGCTCGCGTAGTCGCGAATCATCAGGTCGTACTCGGTATCCATGCTGGAGCCGGCGAGCTGCTCGAGCTGCATCTGCACGAGCTTGCCCTGGTTGCCCAGCTTGACGATGCAATCCTTAAGCTCGGTCTTTGCCTGCTGCATGATCTCGAAGCTCGAGAAAATACCGGTAATGTCGGCGAGCGTAACGTAGTCGTCGAGCTCGAGGGCCGTCAGGCGCAGCAGGGAGCGATCGAGCGACTGACGGGTGGTCTGGAGCGTGGCGACGAGCTGGTTGACCGAGCTCATGATAGTGGTGACGGGCTGGATCTCGTAGCTCTTGCCGTGAACGTACACGTTGACGACGGCACGACGGGCCGAGACCGAGATCACGATGGCATCGGTGAGCACCGACATGCGAGCGGCGGTGCGGTGACGCATGCCCGTCTCGCTCGTGGCAAGCGAGGGATCGGGATTGAGGTGGAAGTTGGCGCGCAGGATCTGGGTGAGGTCGCCGTCGATGACGATGGCGCCATCCATCTTGGAGAGCTCGAACAGACGGTTCGAGGTGAACGAAATGTTGAGCGGGAAGCCGTCGTTACCGGCGGCGAGCACGTTTTCAGTGTCGCCGACGCAGATAAGAGCACCCAGGTGACCGGCAATGATCATGTCGAGGGCGGTGCGGATCGGCTGACCAGGTGCCGTCAGGCGGATGGCCTGTTCCATACGCTTTTGCAGCTCGTTCTTATCCAAGGCATCGCTCCCATCGTATACGCTCCATAAACGCTAAATAGTTTCTCACGGTTTGTCCCCGCAACGCTTGCGAAATCCGATGCTTACAGAATGAGCGAACACCGCTTAGGTAGCTCATTTGGGACGGGGCTCTTTTAGCTGCTCATGTGGTAGCATCGGGTTTCATATAAATGAGGGAGTAGTCGTGTAATCGGGTTCGCCCGCAAAGAGGGAGCCAGACTATGGGACTCGCAGAGCTCATGTTGCTCGCCGTTGGCCTTTCGATGGACGCCTTTGCCGTTTCCATCTGCAAGGGTCTTGGCATGAAAAAGATCAACCTTAAAGTCACCGTGGTGCTCGGTCTGTTCTTTGGCGGGTTTCAGGCCGGCATGCCCGTGATCGGTTGGGCACTCGGCAGTCAATTCATGGGCATCATCGGACCCATCGACCATTGGATTGCCTTTATCCTTTTGGCCTTTATCGGCGGCAAGATGCTGTGGGAAGCCTTTACCGAAGACGAGGATGAGGATGAAGGCGACGGCAAGGATGCCGAAAAGATCGACCTGGGCGAGTACCTAATCCTTGCCATCGCCACCTCGATTGACGCGCTCGCCGTGGGCATCTCGTTTGCCGCGCTCTCGGTCGATATCGTTCCCGCTGTATCGCTTATCGGCGTCACAACGTTTATCTTCTCCGTCGCCGGCGTAGCGATCGGCCACACCTTTGGCGCGCGCTACGAAAGACCCGCCACCATCGTGGGTGGCGTCGTGCTCATCCTCATCGGGCTTAAGATCTTGCTTGAGCATCTGGGGATTCTCGCGATATAAAAAGCGCCTCTCATAAGCTCAACGTCAATGTAGAAGTCTCATGCAGAGTTTTGCATAATGCCTATTCGTGCAGACTTTTGCATGTCATACTGATATGCAAAAGTCTGCACGTTAGGAGATTGCCGTGGATACCCTTCCCATCACCACGCCGCGCCAAGCTGGCATCTACGTGCGCCAGGCACGCGACTCACAGGGAATCACCCGTGCGGCCCTCGCTAAAAAAGCCGGTGTTTCGGAGCGCCTGCTCGCATCGCTCGAGCTGGGAGATGCCACCGGCATTCGACTCGACAAGCTATTGGTGATCTTTAATGCTCTCGGACTGGCGCTCGCCGCTCAAGGGGATATCGTCAAAACGAATAACGAGCAATCAGCCAACGTTCCGCATGCCGATCTGCAAACTCGCAGCACCCCCAGACGCCATCGCGCTCAACGTCCCTCTCATAGCTACCGTTGCTGTGCCGCCATTCCGGTTCTTGCAGACGCCCCCTTTACGTCTGAACTCTACGACAAAGCCTTCGCCGATTTCGCCATGTCCAATCTCGGAGTCTCGATTGCCGCAAACGCATCTAACCAAACCAAGCCCGAAGGGAAATAGCCAATGGCCAGAACATCACTTCGGACCTTTATTTGCGGTGTACCTGCGGGAACGCTCACGCAAGATGAGAACGGTCTTATCAGCTTTACCTACGATCATGACTATGACGGGCCAGCCCTATCGACCAACATACCCGTATCGAATCGCACATACGGACAACAGGTCATGAATCCGTACCTGTTTGGCCTTCTACCCGACAGCGAAGACCAACGAAAAGCGATTGCCGCCGAATTCGACGTTAGGCCCAACAATCCCGTTGCGTTGCTCAGCCATATCGGACTCGACTGTCCGGGCGGAGTGCAGTTTTGTGCCGAAGAAGATGCCGACGCCGTCCTGCATCGCGTTGGCGAATACCGCCCTATAGACGACCACGAAATTGTTCTCCGTCTCAAGTCGATCAGAGATGACCGCGATGCATCGTGGATGGGTCTAGATGAAAGTTGGTCACTTGGAGGCAACCAGGGCAAGTTCGCGCTCGCGTTCATAAACGGCCGCTGGTGCGAATGCATGGGCTCCTCGCCCACGACGCATATTTTAAAAAATGGCGTTATCGGATTTAAACTCGAGGCTCTCAATGAGTTTGTCTGCATGAAAAGCGCCCAGCGCGCCGGTATCGCAACGGCAAACGTCGAATATCGAATGTTTGAGGACGAACCTGCCCTCATTGTTGAGCGCTATGACCGCGTGAAAGTCAAAGACGGAACGATCAGGCGTCTACATCAAGAAGACCTCTGTCAGGCCCTTGGAGTGATGCCCGCTCAAAAGTACACGGCAGACGGCGGCCCGACCGCACGCGATATTCAGGAACTCCTCGTCAATACGAGCCATCATCAACTTAACCTGTATCTGTTTACGCAGATACTTTTCTTTAACGCCATCATCGGCGCACCGGACGCGCATGCGAAGAACTATTCCCTGCTTCTTGGAAACGGCGGCACAGCTATGATGGCCCGTATGTATGACGTTGCATCTGGGCTGGCATACGAACGTATGCGGCGAAAAGCGCGCCTCGCCATGAGCGTTGGCGGCGAAAACCGTGTGGGATGCATCGGTCCAGGCGCTATCCGCCGATACCACGGTATGGGCGACCCCGCGCTGGAGGCGGCACTCACCGATGCCGGGCTATCCGAGAAGTTTTGCTTTGCGACCATGATGGACCTCGCCTACGAGGTACCCATTTGCATGGAAGAGGTCATGGACGAATACGCCGATCTGCCCGGCATGGCGGACCTGCGCAAGCATATGCTCGGGCCCGTCCGCGAAAACTGCCAGCGCACCCTCGACCTCATCAAGGCGGATATGGGCTAGACGCCAATCAATTTCCCATTTCTTAAAAGAAGAGAGGGGGCACCCGCCGCAAAAGCTCGGGTACCCCCTCTCGTAATGTCATTTGCAATCCATCAGCAAAGGTTTTGGATCGCCGTCAATGCGACCTTTACGCAGCGAGGCGCTTGAGGACGTCGATGAGCAGCTCGTAGAAGCGCTCGGCAGAAGCGAGCTCCATGCTCTCGTCCGGGGTGTGGACATCGGAGAGCGTCGGGCCCACGGCGATGGCGTCCAGGCCGTGCAGGGCCTCGGCAAACAGGCCGCACTCAAGGCCGGCGTGAATGGACTCGATGCGCAGCTCGGAGCAAAAGAGCTCGCGATAGCTCTCGACAAAAACGTCGCGGACCGGCGAATGCTCGGCATAGCTCCAGCCGGGATACTCGAACTCAAACTTGGCGTCAAAGCCCAGGACATCGGCAAGCGTCTGCAGGCGGTCCTTGAACTCGTTCTGCAGCGAGGTGATCGAGGAGCGCGGGGACAGCATGATCTTGACCTGGTCGTCAGAGGTGGCAACCACACCGATGTTGGAGGAAACCTCGACGGAGCCGTCGGTGGCGACGTTGCGGCGAATCACGCCGTTAGGGGCAAGACGCAGAGCGCGGATGAGGGCAAGCGCGGACTTCTGGTCCATGGCCTCGACCTCGGCGTCGTCGGCAATCTCGACGGTGCAGGTAAAGCCGGGGTCGAAGACCTCGAGCTCGGCAGTGACGTCGGCGATGATGCCCTTTGCGATCTGGGCCGCCGCCTCGGCAGCAGCATGGTCGGCGTAGACCAGAACAGCCTTGCACTCACGGTTGATGGCGTTGTCCTTGGTGCCGCCGTTAAAGCTGACGATGGCGGGCTCGCCGGCGACCATCAGGCGGTCGATGATGCGGGCCATGATGAGGTTGCCGTTGCCGCGCTCCAGGTGGATATCGCTGCCGGAGTGACCGCCCAGCAGGCCGGAGATGTCGAGCGTGAGGGTGCTACCGGTCTTGTGCTCGCGCGCGATCGGGCAGGTGTAGGTAACGACGACGCCGCCGGCGCAGCTGACGGTGGCAACGCCCTCTTCCTCGGAGTCAAGGTTAATCATGGTGCGAGCGCTAATCTGGGACTTGTCGAGCGTCTCGGCGCCGACCAGGCCAGTCTCCTCGTCGGTGGTGAATACGCACTCGAGGGCGGGGTGAACGATCGAATCGTCATCGAGAACAGTGAGCATCAGAGCGACGGCAATACCGTTGTCGGCGCCCAGCGTGGTGCCGTTAGCGGTGAGGACGCCGTCCTTGACGACCAGGTCGATACCATCGGTCGTAAAGTCGTGCTCAACGGAGCCCAGCTTGTCGCACACCATGTCGATGTGACCCTGCAGCATCACGGTCGGGGCATTCTCGGCGCCGGCAGATGCGGGCTTGCGAATGATGACGTTGTAGACCTCGTCCTGATACACATCGAGGCCGCGCTCCTTGGCAAACGCGACCAGGAAATCGCTGATGCCCTTCTCGTTGCCAGACCCGCGGGGAATCGCGCTGACCTCCTCAAAGAAATGGAACAGCTGGGCGGGCTCGTAGCCGGTAATCTTGTAGTCCATGGTGCCTCCTTGGCGCAACTGGTTAGACAGTAAGACATGCGCCTTGTATATTCCCAGACTTTACGTGCATAAACCAGTCGAAAACGCCGAGCGCCCTCGCATCATCGGCTAACGGTGGACCGCATAGCGTAACGGTCACAACTTCGCAGTTCTACAAATCGAGGCGCCCTTGCCAGAGCGCCTCGATTGCGCGTATCAAATTGTCGCCACGCCCTACAACGCGCCGGAACCGGCTTGCATCATGCCGCCGGGGCCCGAGGTCACGCCGCCGCTCACGGGCGCGGCGTTGCCGGTGTGCGGTGCCGCCGGAGCGGTATCGCCACCGAGCGTGCCCGCCGGACGCGGTGCCGGGATCTCACCCGTGCCGTGGCTAAAGACAAACTTGCCATCGGTCACGTCGCACAGGACGGTATCGCCCTCGCCCCACTCGCCGGCCAGAAGCTCCTCGGACAGCGGGTCCTCGATGAGCTTTTGGATGGCACGGCGCAGCGGACGCGCACCGTTGGTGAGGTCGGTGCCCTCGGCCACGATCTTGTCATAGGCCGCATCGGTGAGCTTAATGTTCATGCCGTTGGCAATCAAACGCTGACGCAGGTCGTCCACCAGCAGGTGAGCGATCTTGGTGAGATTCTCGCCCGAGAGCTTCTGGAACACCACGATGTCGTCGATACGGTTGAGCAGCTCGGGGCGGAACAGGCGCTTGAGCTCGCCCATCGCGCGACCACGGATCTCACTCGACGTGAGACCCTGCTCGCCGGTGGTGCCAAAGCCAACGCTCGTATCCTGCGCAATCTCGCGGGCGCCCACGTTTGACGTCATGATGATCACCGTATTGCGGAAATCGACCGTCTTGCCCTGGCTATCGGTCAGACGCCCCTCCTCCAGCACCTGCAGCAGGATATTGAAGATGTCGGGGTGCGCCTTCTCGATCTCATCGAACAGCACGACCGAGTACGGGTGGCGACGAACAGCCTTGGTGAGCTGGCCGCCCTCGTCGTGACCGACGTAACCCGGAGGGCTACCGATAAGCTTGGAGACCTCGAACTCGCTGCCGAACTCCGACATGTCGAAGCTGATGAGCGCGTCCTTGCTGCCAAAGAGATACTCGGCGAGCGTCTTGGCGAGCTCGGTCTTGCCCGTGCCGGTGGGGCCCAGGAAGATAAAGCTGCCGCCGGGGCGACGCGGATCCTTGAGCGGCGAGCGACTGCGGCGCACGGCCTTGGCAACGGCCTCGACGGCCTCGTCCTGGCCGATAATGCGGGTCTTGAGCACGCTTTCGGCCTGTAGCAGGCGACGGCTCTCGCTCTCGGTAAGCGAGGACACCGGCACGCCCGAGGTCACGGACACGATATCGGCGATCTGACTCACATCGATGGTGAGCGGGCTGGCGTCGAGCTCGGCGGTCCAGGCGGCCTTGGCCTCGGCGAGCTCAATCTCGGCGGCCTTCTGCCGCTCGGTAATCTCGGCGGCCTTGTTCATGTCGTCGCTCTCGGTGGCCTCCTGCGCGGCGGCCTTGAGCTCCTCTATGCGATGCTCGGCCTCGCGCACCGGCTCGGGCGCGCGATTCGCGGCGATGCGAGCGCGGGCACCGGCCTCGTCAATGAGGTCGATGGCCTTATCGGGCAGGAAGCGATCCTGGATGTAGCGGTTGGAAAGGTTCGCGGCGGCCTCGATAGCACCCTGCGTATAGCGCACATGGTGGTGCTCCTCGTAGCGCGGCTTGAGCGCGGTCAGGATCTTGACCGTGTCCTCGACGCTCGGCTCCTCGACATCGATGGTCTGGAAGCGACGCTCGAAGGCCGGGTCCTTGGTGAGGTACTTGCGGAATTCCTCGGCCGTGGTGGCGCCGATAATCTGGAAGGCACCGCGCGCGAGCACGGGCTTGAGCATAGAGCTCGCGTCGATGGAGCCCTCAGCAGAACCGGCACCGATGATGGTGTGCATCTCGTCGATAAACAGGATGACGTCGTCGGCTTCGGTGGCCTCTTGGATCACGTTCTTGAGGCGCTCCTCAAACTCGCCGCGATACTTGGCACCCGCCACGAGGCCCGGCAGGTCGAGCGTCCAGATATTCTGGTTCATGAGGTTCTCGGGCACGTTGCCGGCTGCAATCTGCTGAGCCAGGCCCTCGACGATGGCCGTCTTGCCCACGCCGGGGTCGCCCAGAATGAGCGGGTTGTTCTTGGTGCGGCGCGAAAGAATTTCCATCATACGCTGGACTTCCTTTTCGCGACCAATTACAGGGTCGAGCTCGCCATCGCGCGCCTTCTGCGTGAGGTTGGTCGCGAACTGCTTAAGCGTATCGGTGCCACTCCCCTTTTGCTGAGAGGCATCCGAGCCGCTAAAGAACGGCAGGCCCGCACCGGGACGCCCGGCACCGGCGCCGGCGAGCGGACGCTTCTTGTCCTGGTCCTTGGCAGTGAGTTTCTCGATAGCCTTTTTGATAGAGGCGGACGACACACCCAGGCGCATGAGGATGTCCATGGCCATGCCGTTGCCCTCTTCGACGATGCCGATCAGCAAGTGCTCGGTCGACACGTAGGTCTGGTTATTCTCACGCGCCACGCGGAATGAACGCTCCATAACGCTAATGACGAGCGGCGTAAAGGCGAGCTTAGCCGCCTCGGTCTCCTCACTGGGCTCGGGAACCGTGGTCTGGACCTCCTTGAGGGTGTCCATGATGTCGTCGTAGGAGATATCAAGCGAGCGCAGTGCCTCGGCGGCAATGCCCTCGTCCTCCTTGGCAAGCGCGAGCAGCAGGTGCTCGGTGCCCACCTTATTTGAATGAAGATCGAGCGCCTCCTGTTTGGCCATCGACATGACCTTGCGCGCTCGATCGGTAAATCTATCTAACATGCTCGTTTCCTTACATGAGTTCATCGAAATCAAAACGCCCGCCCGTCGGCGGCGCTTTTGTCTCTTTACCCACAGGTTGTCTATGTTAACAGCTGGAGGAATATCTATAAACCCGGCTCACATGAATGCAGGTTATGACCGCATCGCGGGACTCACCGCGCGATGCGCGACAGGCGCCCCGCAAGAGAAACCCTAGGCGTCTTTCACCACGTCGGGACTCGTCGCACGCGATGCGCGATAGGCATCGGCCTCCTTGGAGACGCGTTCGAGCAGCTCGGATGTATCGACGCCCTCGACTTGCGCGACCGTTTCCACCGTCTGCATGGCGACCGCCCTCAGGTACGCGCACGCGCTGTCCCCCAGCTGCTCGAGGTCTATCTCCTCGCCGCCCTCCCGGGCAAAGCCGACCGCCATCACAAAGTCCATGATGCCCGAGACCAGAAAGCCCACCGCAAAGCTCGAATCCGCCTTGAGCTCTTCTCCGTCGGGGTGGACGATCTCTCTCACGCGGTCGATGATGATCGTATGGATGCCCTGTACGACCTGCTCGGCGGCACCCGCCCTCATGGTGATGACGATGCGCCGCAGCAGGCAGCGGACGTCGCGCCGGTCGAACGCCGAAAGGTCGCCCTCGCTCGAAAAATGCCAGAGGGCATCGGTGATGAGCTCGTTATCCTGTAGCAGTTGGGCTATGGCGATGGCGACGAGTTCATCGAAATCGTGAAAATAGTAGTAAAACGTTCCGCGATTGCACCGGGCGGCGCGGGTCACCTCGCCAACCGACAGCTCGAAGATGCTGTTGTTCTCGATGAGCTCCCAAAACGCCTCGATGATACGGGTGCGTGCATCGGGCGCATCGGCGTCCTTACGCGGTCTCGCCATGCGCCTCACCGCACCCCTGCGCCTTGGCGTTCATGATGAGCATCTGAAGACGGTTCTCCACGTTGGCGAAGCTCACGTCGGGATCGTAGTCGAGCGGCAGGAACTGCGCCGTGGGATACTGCTCCTTGAGCGCATGGATGAGCCCGCGCCCCACGACATGGTTGGGCAGACACCCGAACGGCTGCAGGATCACGAAGTTGCGGCAGCCGCGCTTGGCGTGCTCGAGGATCTCCGCCGGAATCAGCACGCCCTCGCCCGCATCGAACGTATGGTGCAGGATCTTATCGCTCGCGCGCACGAGCTCGGGCATGCGCGTCGGCGGCTCGTAGAGCGGGCTCGCCGCGCCCAGGCGGTCGCAACGGTCGTGCGCGAGCTCGAACAGGTTGTCCGCCGTGGCGTACCAGGCCTTTTCGGGCAGCGACAGGTCGACGTGGAACTCGCGCGACTGCGCATGCTTGTAGAAATAGGTCTTGCGGATCACGTCGGTCATGCGCGCCTCGATGACCTCGAGCCCGTTGTCCTCGAGGTAGCGCTCGATCTCGTGGTTGGCGCCGAGATGGAAATTGAGCAGGTACTCGCCCACGATGAGAACGGTCGGATGCGGGTTCGAGCGGTCGTACGGAACGGCGTCCATGATCGCAAGCGCGCGTTTGAAGCCCGTCGCCTGGCCTCTCAGCCCGGAGCGCTCCATGCCCTCGATAACCTCATCGAGCGCGCGGTCGAACGCAGCGTCCGCCGCGCCCTTCTCGAGCTCGTAGGGACGGATGCGCCTAAGCATGGCCTCGAGGGCATCGATCATGGGAAGACCGTAGGCGATCTGGATGCTCGGGCCAAGGCCGAGCTTGAAGCCCGGATGCGCATTGTGGGCATCGACGTCGTCGTTGGTGAGCACCGGGACATAGTCGTATCCCGCGTCGTCGAGCGCGCGGCGCAGCAGGGGCATGTAGTGCGTCAGGCGGCAGTCGCCGATATACTTGCCAGTCACCACGGCGACGTCGTGCGGGTCGTACTTACCGCTCTCGAGTGCCGCGAGCGCCTCGCCGATCACGATTTGCGCGGGGAAGCAGATGTCGTTGTGCACATAGCGTTTGCCCAGGCGGATGGCATCCTCGCGCCCGATATCAAGGGCCTCGGCGCGCACGCCCTGATTGCGCATCGCCGCGGTCATGAGCCTGCAGAACGCATGGGAGGTGTTGGGGACCAGCGCGATCTTGTCGTGCCGGTCGCGCTTGGTGTACTTGACCTTATACGGGTCGTCGAGCGGATGGACCGCGTGCACCCGGGCGCCCTCGGCACGCTCCTCCGCGCGACGACGGTTGACCGACTCGATAAACGAACGCACGCGAATGCCCATGGGACCGGCGACGTCGCTCTCATCGAGCTTGATCATCATCGGAACCTTGGAGCCCATCTCGCCCATCATGCGCGCGATCTCGTCGGTGAGATACGCATCGTGGCCGCAGCCGAAGCTGCCCATCTGCACGAGCTCGAGCTCGGGCGTCGATGCGACGATGACCGCGCACGACAGCATGCGCGCATGGTAGTTGTTCACGATGTCGATGCGGCTGTTGGAAAGATCGACGTTGTAGACCCCCGGCACCGCATCGGGCGTCAGCACGGGGATGCCGCGCTCAGAGAAGAGCTTGGGCAGCCCGTGGTTGACCAGCGGGTCGTTGTGGTACGGGCGCGAAGCGATCACCACCGCGTAGCCGCCGTCCTCGCGCACGTTCTCGAGCACCTGCCTGCCGCGCAGCTGCAGCTGGTTCTCAAACGTCTGCTGCGCGCGGTCCGCCTGCTCGGTCGCCTTGGCAACCAGGTCGGCATCGATATCGAAGGTCTCCTTGCACCACGCCTTGAGCTGGCGGTTTCGGTCGCCCTCGTCGTACCAGTGGAACAGCGGCGTATCGAACGGAACGCCGAAACGCTCCTCCGGGTTATCGGAATTGCGCATCACGTAGGGGTATCCCTTTACGACGGCGCACATCCACTCGCTGGTAGAGGCGGTGTTTTCGGTGGGCACCGTCGTGATGATGGGCATGAAGATGCGGTCGACGCCGGCGTCGACGAGATTGCGGATGTGCCCGTGGACGAGCTTGGCCGGGAAGCACACGGTGTCGGATGTGACGTGCGCCAGACCGCGCTCGTACATCGCCTTGGTGCTGCGTCCCGAGACGCGCACCTTAAAGCCGAGCGTGCTGAAGAACGTCGACCAGAACGGCATGGTGTCCCAGAACTCGAGCACACGGGGAATGCCGATCGTGACATCGCGCCCCCCGCAGACGGGAACCGTGGGGTACGACTCGAACAGCAGCTTCTCGCGGTCGACAAAGAGATTGGGGGCAGCCGCGGTCCGGTCGCGCCCCGTGCCGGGTGCCTGTGCCTCGCAAGTACCCTGCGGACGCAGCTCCTCCGCCGCGGGAACCTCGCGCACGAGCTCATCCCATGAGATGGCGCCGCCGCGCGGGCAGCGATTGCCCGTGACGTAAAGCGAGCCGTCGCCAAATGCCACGACCGCGCGCTGGCAGCGGTTGTTGCACCGACGGCAGGTAACGCCGCCGAACTCGCGATGCTCGAAGCGCTCCACGGCATCGAGCCCGATAAACGACGTGCCGGCGTCGCCCTTGCGGCATTCCTCGCGCGCGAGCAGGGCGATACCGATAGCGCCCATCAGCCCCGGGTGGGGCGCACGCGTGACGGGTTTGCCCAGATACTGCTCGAATGCGCGCAGCACCGCGTCGTTTCGGAACGTGCCGCCCTGGACGACGACTTTGTCGCCCAGACGGTTGAGATTTGAAACGCGAATGACCTTGGTGAACACGTTCTCGATAATCGAACGGCAGAGACCGGCCATGATGTCGCCCGGACCCTTACCGCGCCGCTGCTCGGAAACGACGCTGCTGTTCATGAACACCGTGCAGCGGCTGCCGAGAACGGCGGGGGCTTTGGACGAAAATGCCTCGGTCGCGATATCCTCAACGGCTATTCCGAGGTTTTTGGCAAAACCCTCGAGGAACGAGCCGCAGCCCGCAGAGCACGCCTCGTTGACGACGATATCGGTCAGCACGCCGTGGTTGAGCCAGATGGCCTTCATATCCTGTCCGCCGATGTCGAGCACGAAGGTCGCATCGGGAACGCATGCGCACGCGGCGCGGGCGTGCGCGACCGTCTCGACCGTATGGTAGTCGGCGTGGAACGCGCGCGCGAAAAGCTCCTCGCCGTATCCCGTGGTGCCCACGGCATCGATCGCAAGCGTGACTCCCGCTGTCTCCCAGCGGTTCTTCAAGCTGACAAGACCCTGTTGGGCGACGTCGAGCGGTCTGCCGTTATTAGACGCGTAGAACGAATCGACAAGCTCACCCGCCTCATCGACCAGGGCGAACTTGGTCGTCGTGCTCCCCGAATCGATACCGAGCGCCACACGCACCGTCTCTCCGGGCGCATACGCATCCGGACCCTTTGCCGGCGTCTCTTTGCCATGGCGTGCCGTAAAATCCGCCTGCTCGGCAGGTGTGGCAAAAAAGGGCTGGGCAAGACGTCCCTCCCCGCTTGCGGGCGCGACCGTCTCGAGCTTATCCAGCCGGACAAAAGCGTCGGGAAGGTCGATCGGTTGGGACGATGCGAACATGTCGGTCAGCGACAGGGCGGCACCGCGCGCGACCATGATCTGCGGATCGCGCGGGACGATAACCTGATCGTCCGATAGATTCAGTTGCTCCCGGAACACGCGGACCAGCGTGGGGTTGTAGGCGAGCGTACCGCCCTCGAAGATTACCGGCGGCTCGATGTCGATACCCTGGGCCAGACCGCCGATCGTTTGGCGGGCGACCGCGTGAAGCGCCGAAAGCGCCAGGTCGGTGGTAGGAATGCCCTCGTTGAGCAGCGGCTGGATATCGGTCTTTGCGTACACGCCGCAGCGGCCCGAGACCTCGTGGACGGTCGTTCCCCGGCTTGCGAGCTGCTCGAACTCGCCCGATTCGGTGCCGACCCCCATGAGCTTTGCCATCTCGTCGATAAATGCACCGGTACCGCCTGCGCACGAACCGTTCATGCGCATGTCGGCAACCTCGATGTCTCCCTTATCGTTGGTGCGGAAGAAGATCATCTTGGCGTCTTGGCCGCCCAGCTCGATGGCGCAGCGCGTCTGCGGATAGAACCTGCTGATCGCGAGCGCGTTGGCGACCACCTCCTGAACGTACGAGGCGCCCAGCGCGGTCGCGATATCGCGCGCACCCGAGCCGGTCACCGCAACGCGCAGCGACTCATGGGGAAAGCGCTCGGCGAGCTCGCCGAGCATGGCGCGCACGCTCGCTGTCTGACACGCCCCGTGGCGGCGATATCCCCACCACGCCTCGGTCATATCCTCGTGCATCGCGTAAACTTTGGTCGTCGTCGACCCTACGTCCAGTCCTACTAGCAACGCCATAATGCTCCGTCTCTCGCATTTTTCCTGCTAGAGATATACCACTCTACGTAATACAACAGACTGTTGTATTTAAACTCCGTATAAAAAGCGGCTGCCGAAACGCTTCAGCAGCCGCCGAATGCACCAACAGATTGTTCTGCGCGCTAGCACGTCGGGCAACGGAGCAGCACGGGCCCTCCGGTCATGCGCACCGCTCACGCCCGCGATGTCGCCGAGAGAGCTATCCACGCTTAGGGCTCCAACCAAGCAAGTCGCCCGCGCTCAGCAGATCCCTAAGCGAGCTACTCGCACTCAGGAGCCATAGCCTGCTCCAAGAGCTCGGCATGCTCCTCCTCGAAAACCGTCCCCACAGGGAAGGCGCGACGGAAGACGAAGTGGGAAATCGGACCGGCTACCAAAAGGTTCCACGGCAGCGCCATCACAAAATTATGCGGGATGTTGATCATCCAGATCGCGGGCACGGAATACAGGTTCGCAAGGATGCCGCCGGGCATGTGCGTCAGACCCTCGCAGGCACCGTACAGCGACATGATGATGACCATGGGAACGACCATGCAGGAGCTGACGGCGAGCGTCATGGCGAGCGGCGAGCTCTTGCCCGGCGTGACCAAGTACTTAAAGGCGAAACCCTTGGCGAGCGGGCTGGCGACGAACCAGTCGCAGCACATGGCAAAAATGTAGGCAACGGGGAAGCCGAGCCACGCAGCGGCAACGACCTCGCCGTTGATGGCCCCGTGCTGCAGGGCAACGTTGTAGATGCTCATCCAGAGCACCATGCAAAAGCACATGATAAAGGTGAACAGCAGGCTCTCTCGTTTGTTGATAGGCATGAAGGGCAGATTCCTTTCTGTGTTACGCCGCGGCACCACGCAACAAAAACGGGCGGGCAAGATGGAGCTGTTGGGACTTCATCTCGCCCGCCCGTGTTACGCGCGTCTGCGACTACTTATGTGGTGGAACTACCCTAACACGAACGGCGCGCGCTTCGTAAGCGTTGAGTTTGTGGAGATGCAGGGCACCAAAACCCCCGACCCCATAAGTTGCGGTGGAATACGGACTGTTTTGACCCTTTAAGCAACAATTCAGTCCCTATTTCACCGCAACTCATTTGGTGCAAAGTAACCTGTCCCCCTTGCACCAATTAGCTGGTATGGCGCCAGCGAGGGTCGGTGAGGGTTCTCGCCACGCCCAAGCCAACGGGCAGAAACGCCACGATGAGCACTGCGCGCACAAACCAGCCGAGCATGTTGACCGTGTCGAAGGTGCACATGTAATACATAGAGCGATAGAGATACAGACCGGGCACCATAATGACAATCGAAGGCACCGTGAGGGCGATGCGCGGGTAGGTGAGCTTGACTTCGGCCAAGCTTGCCAGCAGACCCGATACCAGCGCGCCGATAAACGCTGCTGCCTCGGGAGGCATTCCCGTGCTGAGGCCCAGGAAGGGAATCATCGTCGGCGCATCGACAAGGGTCAGACGCAGGGTATTTGACACGGCGCCGATCAACCCAGCTGCCGCGGCCATCTTTACCGGGCTGTTGAACATCACCGAGAAGCCGAATACGCCAACGAAGCTCATCACCACGCGCAGGAGCGTAAGGGCAAGCGGCGAAAGGCCCAGTGGGGCAAAGTCGTCCGGCGCCAGGCCAACACACTCGGCAACCATCCAACCTACGAGCGTCGCCATCACAATAATCGATACGGCATATGAAAGGCGCTCGATACCGCTTCGCATGTCGAGCTTGGCGATGTCGAGGCCCGCCGTAATGAGCGGAAAGCCGGGAATCACAAAGAGCATGGCGCCGATATAGCCTTCTTGGTGCGACATTGCCCCCGGTATGACCTGGCCAAGGCCGAGCAATGCCAGCAGATACGAAACGCAAGCGAGCGCAACGCCGGTCGTCAGCGCGCTGAACTGACCAAGGCCTTGCTTGAGAATATGGGAGCGGGCAAAGTTGCCGACACCCGCGCCCACAAACGCGCAGGCCATCTCGATAGGGCCGCCGCCGAGCAAAAAGACGAAGGCGCCGCAAGCACAAGCTGCCGCAAGGCCCTGTTGCCAGGGAGAGTAATCGGGTTTTGAACTCTCAACGGTCTTGAGCATCTCGTGGTATTCGTGCACGGTAAACCGGCGCCCATACGTCTCGATTTCCTTTAAGAAGCTCTCCATCATCCAAATGCGATGGGTATTGACTCCCGTTGTGGGCAGGCTGACAACCTCGTTAAAGCAGTGGCCATCTTCGATGCAGGTGCACTCAAACGACAGAAGACTTAAGTCAACGTGGATGGTGACACCGAGTACGGCGGCAACACGATTCATGGTATCGCGCACGCGCCAGGCACCCGTTCCGCTTGCCAGCATAAGCATGCCGGTGCGGCAGATGATGGATGATTTATCGGTGAGCGGCGCATCGACGGCAAGCTCATCGCCTGCCGTCACGATCTGGTGCCAGTCAGTTTTCATATGGAGCGCGCCGGCACGAACGCCGTGGTGCATGGGGGCTCTCGAAAGCAGCGAGTCAAGGCGCGAAGGCTGTGGGGGCTCCGTTGATTCGTCCTCAACCTCATCAGTCTCTTCATCGACCAGATCAAAGGAATCAAGCGGCGCTGGCTCGCGACGGTCGATCAGCTCCTCGTCCTCATCATCAAAGTAATTGAACTGATCGAGCATGTCCTCTTCGATTGAACGCTCGCTCGCGTCGTCCATATAGACGCTCCCTTCCTACCGACTAACCCCCATCCTAGGCAGCAACGGCTAAAGGAAACATAAAAGAGACGGCTGTCATGCGAGCCATGTGCGCAATAGCCGTGGGTAGTCGTTTAATAACGTCCCCAATGACTACCAGTAACTCGACAAGGACTGTCCCCAAGTGCCGGCAGAAAAGGAACGTCCCTAAGTGCCAACCAGGGCAACACCGCAGATAGAGGACGGACAGCGAAAGCCCGCCAGAGCGAGCAAGGTGCCTTCAAGAAAAATGGCGCCGCAGGTTGAGCATAAGTCAGCGAGCGGGTCGCATTTGTGACAAGGTGACGTGAAATCAAAACCACCCCTAAAAGGGGTGGTTTGCTCTTAGGGTATAACCCTTGGATTTCCGGCACGCGTCTAAAGGCGCCGGCCCTCACGGGGTTCGGGCCGCACTGCAGATTGACCCGTGGCGGGCCGGTCAAACCGGCGCTATTTACGCCCCGGCCCCCTGCCGAAGGGGTCCTCGTACTCCTTGACGCTCAGCCGGTCGAGCGCGATGTCGGCCTTCTCCTGCTCCCGGATGTACTTCGCGATCGTGGCCTCGTTCAGGCCGACCGTGGACACGTAGTAGCCCTCGGCCCAGAACTTCCTGTTGCCGAACTTGTACTTCATGTTCGCGTGCTTGTCGAATACCATCAGCGAGCTCTTCCCCTTCAGGTAGCCCATCACGCTCGATACGCTGTACTTCGGCGGTATCGCCAGCAGCATGTGGACGTGGTCAGGCATCAGGTGCCCCTCGATGATCTCTATCCCCTTGTACTGGCAGAGCTTCCTGAAGATCTCCCCAAGGTCGGACCTTATTTGGTTGTAGATGACTTTGCGCCTATACTTCGGCGTGAACACGACGTGGTACTTGCACATCCACTTCGTGTGCGACAGGCTGTAGGCCTTCTGGGCCATACGCCACCACCGCCCTCTCGACTCGGATTCCTTGCGGCCTGAACAATCGCAAGTGTCCGGCGAGGGGGCGGCTTTGTAAAGCCGTTTGGCCCCACCCGCATAGCGGGTGGTTTCTGATGCGGCGCGCTGCGCGCCCCGCACAGGCTAAAGCCTCTAAACAAAGAAAAAGGCCAGAGGCTTAATACCTCTGACCTGCGCTTTTGATGGTGGGCGATACAAGATTCGAACTTGTGACCCCATCCGTGTGAAGGATATGCTCTACCCCTGAGCCAATCGCCCGTCGCCTTTCGGCAAAAGAGATACTATCATAGCCGCGCGTGGTTTACCAAGAACTTTTTGCCCTCGATTTTAAATTCGTGGGTGCCAGTCAAGCAAAAGTGACAAAAGCAATCGGCAAACTTGCAGCTAAACCAGCATTTATCGCTTAATCCACGAAGTCTCGGGGCGACAGATAAGCCGCGCGTTGTTGTAGGCCATGTCGAGCGTGAGACAGGTGCGCGCGGCGTAAAAGCCGTCCTCGCGCTGGATGGTCAGCGCCAACTCGGGCTTGCCGCCGGTCAGGCACAGCGGTAGCAGCAGCTGGATCCGACCACCGTAGAACTGCGGCACCGCGAGCGTGTAGTTGGCTGCGGCGCGGCGGGCGGCCTCGACGACGGCGCCCTCAAAGGCGCGGCGCAGCAGTAGCGAGTTGCCCTCCCCCATCAGGCTGGCGGGAATGCGCGTCAGGTTCTCCTCGTCGCCCAGAATGTGGTCGATGTTGGAGCGGATGGGCAGGCGGTAGTCAAAGACCAGCTCGGAGGGGTCTTCGGCAAAGCGCACGCGGCATGGCAGGTACTCAAACGAGACCAGCATGGGGTCGCTTTCCTTAAAGAAACCCTTCAAAAACAACCGCTGGCGCGCGTCGGGTTTGGTGTTGGGCTCAAACAGGCCGTAGATGGTCTCGTAACGGCGCGTGTACAGGCCGGTGTTGAATAGGCAGCGGTCGTCGTCAAACACCAACGGCAGGTTGGACGGCGCGGTCTGGTCCGCGTCGCGCTCGGTCAGGAACACCGCGCGGCTAAACGAAAACGACAGGTAGTTTTTGAGGATGCGGTTGCCGGGACCCCAGTCCTCGGGGTCGGCAAGGTCGGCCAAGCGGTCGTAGCAGGGCTCGGGGCAAAACGCGAAGTCGTAGACATTGCTGCACAGGGTGCTGGGGATCTACATGTGGTGTCCAATCCATTCAATTACCGGCGTGCGGATGGTTTGATTCTATACGGGCGAAGCGCAGTCGTGACACACAACGTAATTGCGCCTAAGCTCTTCCGCGAGATTGGCGCGAGAGCGGTTTCCGGATACGAGGTCCTGGATCCAGGCGTAGTACTGGTTGTTTTTGGGGTCGGGGCTGTCGGATAGCACGACCGGAGTGCCGGCGAACCTTAGGACGGATAACGCAAAGACAAGGCTGGTGCGTTTGTTACCGTCCTCAAAGATGTGATCCTTGACCATGTGCTCTGCCACGTAGGTGACCTGGTCAAAGATGTCTGCGAAGCGACTAGCCGGCGATTGGCCGAATAACGTACAGAATACACCCGCAAGCACGGACTCGACGCATCCAAGCTCAAGCGCGGCCCGGCCACCTGTGGCGTCGGTCGAATAGCAGCGCCCGACCGTCATCAGCGTGCTGTGTAGGCGCATCACAGCCGCGGCAATAGCTTCGAGCGAACCGGCATCATCAAGCACGAGCGGCGCGAACGGATGAGCGCCCCGCTGCGTAGCCGCCATCATGAGTTCTCCAAGAGCCTAAGCGCGTTGGGCATTTCCGCAATAGTTGACCGAATGGCTTCGTCGATCAAGGCGATGTTGTCAAGATCATCGTGTAAAGTGCGGAGTGCTTTCGGCGCGATAGGGTCGGTTGCGTCTGCTTTACAGTTGTCAAAAGTCATGCTTTCAGGATAATTGCCGCAACAACTATCAGGGCATGTCGTTGCATTTAATGTTTTCATCACGCCGTCCTCCTGCTAGCTAAATCCGAGCGTTTAACCCGGGCATTTCGACCATGCAACCTAAATTGATATTCTTGAGGCAATCAATCATCGCTGTCCAAACGTCTAGATGCCAGGTCGAATACCTTGCCCTTGTCCCTTGCACCTATTGCGATGATTTGAACTACTTCGACGTGCCCATCACGGATGCGATAAATTACGCGAATGCCATCAGTGCGAAACTTAAGTTCCCTACAACCTGCGAGAAGACCCGAAAGTGGCTTGCCAATTTCATCGGCTCGAAGTGCAAGACGCGCAATACCTTTGTCCACCATAGCGCGAACCGAGCCATCGAGTGACAGATACTCTTTCTCGGCGGTCTTATCGTAAAACTCAACCTTAAACCTAGCCACGTTCACTCGAACAGCTCCTCGTCGGAAATGGGATCGGTCGTCTCGGCTTCTAGCATGGCCTCGAACCTCTCACGTCCCACGGTATCGGAGAACGGGATGCCCTTGCGATTCGAATCAGCGTCGCCCTGCGCGAGCCTTGCAGCGGCTATGGCGTGCAGGCGCTCCTCTCGGAGCTGTTCGAGTTCAACCGCCATCGCTTCGAACTCGTCGAAGCCGACGATAACAGTATCGATGCCATCGTTCCTGTCTGAGACAAATTGCGGCTCCCTTCGAGCGCGACGTCTCGCTTCGCCAAAATTTTTGCTTGCCTGCGTCGAAGTCAGCACCTGTTCGCGTCCAAAAACGAGTTTCTTGTCTATCACGGCAACCATAGCAACCTCCTTTATAATCTGTCTCTAATACGTATTATAGTCCCTCTTAAATACGTACTCAAAGGAAAGTTAAACAGCAATATTCCTAGTATTGATTTGAAGAACAGGGTTTCGAGTCGTACTCCAGGGCGATCGGTTGCCAGACGAGGTCTTCGATGGCGCAGCTTAGAGAGTTTGCAAGCGCCAATGCCGAGGAAACCGAGGCGCGGCGTAGGTCGAGCTGGTTCTGCTCGTAGAGTTGTATGGCGCGAAGTTTAACCCCCGATTTGGCGGCGAGCTGTTTTTGCGTTAGGCCGGCCGCCTTTCGTGCCGCTTTGAGGCCCTTTTTGTCTGCCTGGGCGTTGTTCCATTTTTCGATGACAATCTGGGCGAATTTGTCTTCGGGGGCCTCGTGAAGCGGATGGTATGAGCCGATGATCCAATCGAGCGGAGCGACTTCGAGTAGCTCATTAAAACCCAGGCTGCACATCCATTGCGCATAGGCCAAAACCCAGCCCGCCCAATACTGAGGCGAACGGTCGAACGGATAGGTCTCCCTGCATTCGACGGGGCTCAGCCCCGCATGGGCGATAATATCGCGCGCGAGCTCGTCGCCCGACATGCCGCAGACGACGCGAGGCATACCGCGCTCAAACTGTTTCATCTCAAAAGCGTTCGACAGGATCGCCGTCAACTCGGTGGGAGTCAGCCCTTGGTCACAGAGGGCAAAGTCGACCGCCTCGCCCAGCGTTCTCATGGCATCCTCGAGATACATCTCACTGTAGGCGTGGGTCATTTTCTGTCATCCCCTCTCGAACGATATCGACGATACGAATTCCCTCAAACGGATTTTCGGCAAGTACCTCCCGATACTGCGTCCTTGCCGCTACATCTCGCTCCTTGGCCAATGGAACATACAGAGCTTGTGGCGCACGTTCAAATCCAGCAAAACGAATGCTCTTAAACGCACGCTCGCTTTTGAGCATAATCTGCTCTCCCAGGTTGCCGAGCCTCATAGATTGACCAAGCTGATCAACGGCAATCGTATTGTTTACAAACGCCCTGGCATAACTGAAGTACGAGTCATCCGCGCGCCATCCCCTTATCACGTCGCAAGCGCTCGTGTCAGGTAGAAAGTGATCGTGGAGATATTTGCACGCCCCCGCGGCAATGGCGGTATCTTTGCGAAATGAACGATGCTCTACAAGCAACGCTATCCAATGCATAACTGAATATTGCGGCGATAGCAGGTCGAGTACCTTGAGATCGGCCATATCGAGTTCATAGCGATTCGCAAAGCCATCGGAATCACGCGAACATGCCCATTCCCTTGCAAGATCGAGACTCTCTGTGCAATAGAATCCCTGTCCATAGTCGTTATGGACTTTCCCCAGGCCAAGCTGGGGAGTCTCAATGATTTTCTGAGAACCATGCCACAGTTCCACGCGAGTCTCCTAACAGGTATCGCTCTAGCGATAGTATAGCACACTATCGCTAGAGCGATACCTGTATTCAAAGAGCAAGAGGGTTCATGGAACCGAGTTTGAGTTCAATACTGGCTTCTAAGACTCGCCCAGTCCGGAAGTATGCACAGGACATCTTTAAATGTAACTAAATCTTTTGCCTTGTAACATCATTAATGTTACATTCCAAATAGAATGTTACAAAAGGAGGCGAAACATGCGGGAATTCGTTGAGAAGATGCTACATTCGAGGGTCGAGCGTGAGCCCATTGACGTCTCGGGGCTTCCCCTGTATCTGAGGGGGTTGTACTCCCTTGAGCGGTGGACCGCCTTCGGCGTGCCGTTCGTGATGGCTTCTCCCATCGAGAGCGCGACGGTGAAGACCATGGCGAAACACCGCAACACGCTGGAGACAGCTCTGGGGATTCCCGTGGCTTTCGCTCTCGAGAGCGCCACGGGCTACAGGGTCGAGCGAATGCTTGAGGCCGGCCTCGCCTTCGTAACTACAGACAAGCAGGTGTACCTGCCGTTCCTGGGAGTCGCTCTGAATGGTGGCAAGGGCCATGCGGGCGACCGTAAGCAGGTGAGCGTCGAGACGCTCTCGCCCCAGGCGCAGCGTCTCGCCATCATGGCGCTCTACGGTGAACTCGAAGGAGCCAACGTAACTCAGGCAGCGAACGTTCTCGCCGTAGCAAAGATGACCGTCTCGCGCGCTTTCGATGAACTCGCTGCTGTCGACCCCTCGATCATCGTGTCCGAAGGGCGTCGACGGGTCCTACGCCCCGATCGGAATAAGATGGCGCTGTGGCGGCGGCTGGAACCATTCATGGCAAGTCCGGTCGCTAGGGAGCATCGCCTGACCCGCGTACCCGATATGGGCCTTCCACCAGGAGGAGTTTCGGCGCTGAGCGAGATCTCGATGCTGCAGGACGACCCCTGGCCGACTTTCACCGCGACCAAAGCGCAAGAGCGCGTCCTGGGGCTGGCGACCGCTGCACGTAACGCTGAATTCGACGAGTCAGAAGAGCCCGCATGCGTAGTGCAGGTACTGCGCTACGAGCCCGAGCCAGCGCCCGGGTGTGTTGTCGACCCGCTTTCCGCCATCCTGTCCCTTCCCGACGATGTGAGGGACGACCCGCGCGTCGCGGGCGAGATCGAGTACGTCTTGAATCGAGTGCTTGGGGTTGATTATGAAGGGAATCGATAAGTTCAGGGAACGCTTCGCAGGCCGCGAGGGCGAATATGTCCTAATCGGTGGCGGAGCCTGCGACCTGCTGTTCGGCGAGGTCGGGCAAAATTTCAGGGCAACGAAAGATCTCGATCTAGTCCTACTGGTGGAGGCGCTGACGCCTGAGTTTGGCCGCGTGTTCTGGGACTTTGTCCGGGAAGGCGGGTACGAGAACAAACAAAAGAGTAGCGGGAAGCCGCAGTTCTACCGGTTCTCTAAGCCGAAGGACCCGGCCTTCCCCGCCATGCTGGAGTTATTTGCACGCACCGACATCAACCTGCGCGACGGAGATTCCGGCCTTATGCCGATACACATCGGCGAGGAGGTTTCTAGTCTTTCTGCGATTCTGCTGGACGAGGAGTACTACAAATTGCTCGTGGAGAACAGAGTATCGGCGGGCGGCGTCGTTGTCCTGTCGGTCGAGGGACTAATCCCCTTCAAAGCAAAGGCGTGGCTCGACCTGTCTGCCAGGCGTGCAGATGGAAAGGCAGTCGATGAGAAGAGCGTGAAGAAGCACCGTAACGACGTCTGCCGCCTCGCCACCTTGCTCGCGGGCAACGAGCGCCCCGCCATGAGCGAGGGTGTTCTTGCTGACATGAGGCGCTTCATTGAGGCCTACGAATCGGATCCCGTCGATCCCAAAACAATCAGGATCAAGGGTGTTGGGGCACAACAGGTCGTTGAGGTGCTGAAGGACGTTTACTTGCGATAACACGTACACATGACACGCCTTCAACCAGAACGATTGAAGGCGCCTTCTCCGCGAGCATTGTTTTGATTGCGTTGGTCGTGCTCTGCGACCAAGATCTTCTCGGTAGGCTTTCTTTTGATTCCGTTGGTCGCGCCTTACGACCAAATTCTGGGACAAGCATATAAATAACTGGAAAACGATGCAAGACGAGTCAAGAAGTCCCGCAATCGCCTTCGTTAACCTAAGGCGGTGAGCCGTTCTATCTAACCCAAATATTCGCAAGCCCCTCGTCCTTTTTACAGCGCTTCATAAACAAGCACCTCATCCTGCTCGATGCTTTTGCGGAAGGCCGGGCGCATGTGCTCTGGTGGGTTGGTGACTAAATCAACCTTTCGCCCCAGTTCCTTTTCGAGCTCAAGTGAAAGTTCATATAGCGTGCCAAACGTCATCGAGGCGCCGCAGACTAAACGCAAGTCGATATCACTATCAGGCGTTTGCTCGCCTCGGGCAAACGAGCCAAACAGATATGCCTCGCAGACGTCGTAGCGAGCCAGCACGCGGGAGGCGGCGGTAGATATGTCGGAAGTCGAAATCATGGAATAATTGCCGTTCAACAGTAGAACGTCAACGGGCCAGCGCCGCAACCGCCGGTCCGGCTTTTTGGCGTTCGGCGAGCTCGAAGATAAACGGGGCGTTTGATCTAACAAATTCAGTCAAGAAATTGAGGTCATCAGCAGTAAAACCTTCGACGTTGAACCATTTGACCGCAGGCAAGAGGCATTCCGCATGGTCAAAGCCAAAGTCAACCGGGCGCTCGACGGCTACGCGAACGGTTCCGTCTTCTCTTTTCTCTGAGTAGGCAAACTGGGTGCCATCATCAAGCTGAACATAGCTCCAAAACACGACTGCCTCCTTAGTTGATATCTGAGTATAAGGAGCAGTCTAGACGTATCGCGGCGTGAATTAAATTATTCCTATAAGACACGAACTCTGACAGCTGGCCTTGTCCAGAAGTGGTGGGGGCCGAGTTCTGCCGACCAGACCCCGGTTTTGCGCTTTCGCGACCTGCGGTTTTATTAACAGAATTTGGCTTGCGCTCGGCGGGCTCCGGTTTTCCCGCACATCCGGAAATCGGGAGCATCAGCAACGGCGCGCAGCTTTAAGAACCGCTGCTCCCAGCACGAACAGCAATGCGGACACGGCAATCCAATGGCTGTCGCTGGTTTTGGGGAGTGACGAGGAGGTCGCGGTGGCGACCTTGGGTCTAGAGGCCTTGGTGGCCGTGGTGTTGGTCACTGTGGTCGTGGTCACCGTCTTAGTCGCGGCCGCGGGCTTCAGTGTGGGATTCGTCGACGGATCCACAGCTGGCTCACCGGTAGCGGGGTCGGTGCCAGGGGCGAACGGACCATCGCCCGGCACATCGGGCCCACCGGTCTCCCCCGCCGACG
>ENA-OPSC01000378-OPSC01000378.1-human-gut-metagenome-genome-assembly--contig:-NODE-378-length-24619-cov-4.854218_pt1 | contig 24619 bp, 10 predicted proteins | sample MGYA00241800_ERZ501891 | MGnify/ENA primary metagenome ERZ501891 (study PRJEB25962, sample SAMEA2042407) | human gut metagenome | biome: human gut; feature: human-associated habitat; material: faeces...
ACAAGCATAAACTATTGCTTAATCAGACAAAGCTGAGCATCAGCGAAATCCAGCAGGTGTGGAGAGCCGTGAAGAATCTTACCAAACTCCGCACGAAAGTCAGCTGTTCGGCATTGGAGATAGCGCGTTGCGCCGGATGGGACGATTCGGTGTATGACATAGAAACACGCGTGCGCACGGCACTCGCCACGCTTGAACAGAGCGGATATCTGATAAGGGGCAACAACGTGCCGCATGTTTATGCTACAGGCATCACCGTGAAAAACATGGACGAGGCAAGAGAGCGCATAACATCGTCGGTATTGTTCGGCAGCGACGAAACGGAGACAGCCGTGAGAATAATAAAGTCACTTATATCGCAGAAGAACATAGCCAAGGCCGGAGACGCTGAGGGCGAGTCGCGCATTGACTATCTGGCAGACATTTTAGGACTGAGCAAGAGCGAAGTGGTGTCTGCTGTTGAGCGTATGCGGCAGGCTGGCATCTTGGCCGACAGCAGGGATATCTCGGCATACCTGCTTGACGCAGGCGACTCTGAGCGTAAGGCAATGTTGCTGCTGACGAGATTTGAGAAACTTGAGAAATACATATTGACCTGTCTGCCCGATGAACCGTTGCGCATATCGTGCAAGCAGTTTAACGACAATGCCTTGAACTATGGCATAACCACGTCTAAAGAGAAAGACATACGCACGTTGCTTTATTTTCTGACAGTGAAAGGATATGTGCGCAAAAAGGAGGACGCACAGCATAACATGGAGCTGAGGCGCATGGGCGATATGGAGTCGACTATTAAGCGTCTTGAAAAGCGTATGGAGATATGCCAGGTTGCGATAGAATGGCTTTACGGACAGGTGGATGATAAAGACGGCGACAAGTCGGGCAGCAAACCGGTTATGTTCTCTGTTGTGGGACTCCTTAATTATATAAAGCAAAAACAAAAATCGTTTTTCACCGAGTTAGATAATGTAAAGCTAGATGACGTGGAAGAGGCTCTGCTGTATCTGTCGAGGATAGGCGCGCTCAAGCTTGAAGGAGGATTTCTTGTTCTTTATAACGCGATGAACATACAAAGAATAAAGGACACAAAATCGAGGTTCAAGCAGGAAGATTACCGCATGCTCAATGAGTTTTACAAGCAGAAGATACAGCAGGTGCATATCGTAGGCGAATATGCTAACCTGATGGTGAAAGACTATAACGCGGCTCTGCAGTATGTCAGCGACTATTTCCGGATGGATTATAAAAAGTTTATATCAAAATATTTCAAGGGTGAGAGAGTTAACGACCTGCAGCGCAATCTTACGCCAAAGAAATACAAGCAGCTTTTTGGACAGCTGTCGGAACGGCAGATGGAAATTATCTCTGATAAAGAGTCGCGCTGTATTGTCGTGGCTGCCGGTCCGGGCAGCGGCAAGACGCGTGTGCTTGTTCATAAGCTGGCATCGCTTTTGTTGCTTGAAGATGTGAAGCATGAGCAGCTCTTGATGCTGACGTTCTCGAGGGCTGCGGCGACAGAATTTAAGCAGCGGCTGATGCAGCTTATTGGCAACGCAGCCCACTTTGTTGAGATAAAGACATTCCATTCTTATTGCTTTGATTTGCTCGGGCGTATCGGCAATCTTGACGATGTTGACAATGTTGTTGGGCGCGCGGCTCAGATGATTGTCGACGGTGAGGTGGAGCCGTCAAAGATAGGCAAGACGGTGCTTGTTATTGACGAGGCGCAGGATATGAGTGGCGACGAATATAAACTTGTAAAGGCACTGATGGATGCCAATGATGACATGCGCGTGATAGCCGTTGGTGATGACGACCAGAACATTTACGAGTTTCGCGGGTCTGACTCTAAATATATGTATCAGTTGACCAAGGAAGAGGGTAGCCGTTTTATAGAAATGACGGAGAATTACCGCAGTGAGCGTCATTTGGTTGATTTCTCTAACGACTTTTTGCGTAATGTAAGCCGGAGAATGAAGGTAACGCCTATAAAGTCGATGAAAGACAGCGACGGTAGGGTAGAGGTCGTCCACTGCAATTCTTTGTATATGTATAAGCCGCTCGTGGACTGCTTGATGTCGCATAAGGGCAAAGGTTCCTCGTGCATACTCACACAGACCAACGAAGAAACGGTTACGCTTGTTGCCATTCTGCGCAGACACGGCATAAAATGTAAACTGATACAGTCGATGGAAGGCCTGCTCTTTTGGAACATGGTAGAGGTGAGATACTTCATGAAATACATAAGCAAGCATGTTACTTCACCGCTGATTCAGGATGATTTATGGGAAAAGGCCAAACAGAAAACATTCTCGTCTTATGAAAGAAGTAAAAGTTTGGTGTATCTGAAGCGTTGCATCGAACTTTTTGAGCAGACCAGCAAGACTAAATATCTAAGCGATTTCAAGGAGTTTGTGTTTGAGTCGTCTGTCGAAGATTTCTGCGACCTGTCAGGGGCCGATGTCGTTGTATCGACAATACACAAGGCAAAGGGCCGTGAGTTTGACGATGTGTATATGCTTATCTCCGGCAATTATGCGAAAGACGACTGCCTGATGCGCCGCTATTATGTAGGAATGACGCGGGCTAAGCAGCGACTCTTTGTCTATACCAACGGCAACTGTTTTGACCGTCTGAGAGCTGACCGCCACATGACAGACCGAGAGCAGTATGCCATGCCTGAGGAGATAGTCTTGCAGCTTTCTCACAAAGATGTGTATCTGCAGTTCTTCGAAGGCCGTAAAAGCGAAGTTCTTGCCTTGCGTAGCGGCGACAGGCTTACATACGGTAATCATTTTCTGTATAATGCGGCCGGCATGCCTGTGGCCAAGTTGTCTGTCAATATGCAGAAAACGCTTGCGGAGTGGGAGAGCAGAGGTTACAGTGTCAGGTCGGCATCGGTAAGATTCATTGTTGCATGGAAACCGAAGGATGCTCCGAGGGATGAAGCTGAGACTGCCGTTCTGCTGGCGGACATGATTCTTTCTTTGTGATATTGTGTGCCCCATTTGTCGATTTTATGTGTGCTGTCGTATTGAGAAATGGGCAGAAACGCCTATTCATGCCTTTTTCAGTTTGTAAATAAATATGTACAAAGTATAGCATATTGCAATTAAAAATGCTATAAATGTTAAATTTAAAAAACATTAAAATAATAAGATTTACCAGGCAAAATATTTCAGCTTTGAAATATTGTATTTATCTTTACCCAGGTTTAGGGAGTTGTTTCTGCTTTATAGTTGATTTTAAATTCCTTTTTTAATAGGTTTTATTCCCATTTCAACCGGTAATTGTTTAAGTTCACAGTCCTCTTTGCATACACACCTGCAGGCGGCATCCTCTCAACAAAATCAAGCTTGATATGGCTTGAAATCTTTATTAAAACAATAATTGTTAACAACAAAAACTTTATCTATAAAAAAAAGTTACTATTTGTTTTTGTTACTTTTAGTAGCAGCAACATCGTTTTCCGTTCATGCGCAAACGGGACAAAAATTTCCTGATTTTAAATTAGGAGTTAGCTCTAAACTACAGACTAATGGCATGCAAAAAGTGAATCCTAATGAGGAAAAAGAAAAAGGAATCCTGATGTATGCAACAACATTGGATGATTATTACAATCAAGAGCGTGGATGGTATAAGTTCTGGTCAAAAGAGCCTCAAAATGCTATAAAGCTAAAAACTTGGAATCCTGGTTCACAGTCATTCGTTGATGGTCTGAGATGTGGATGCTGGGGCGGCGATGCTTATTATGCATTTTATATTTTCCAGTATTCATTGGGATATGACTATCCGTATGCCTTTGTAAAAGTTGAACCGGAGACGGGAGAACTGGATATAGTCAAGAATTTCGAGCAGGGAGATGATTTTTATGACAACTGGCATAGCTATACGTTGTATTGCATGACATATAACCCCGTGAAAGACGAGGTGTATGCTCTTGGACAGACAACAAAAGAAAATCAGGCACAGGTGTCAACTCTTTACAAAATAGACAGAGCTACGGGTACGCCGACAAAACTGCATGATTTTGATTTCATATCTTTTGCTATGTCTGTAGATATGGAAGGTACATTATGGGTGCAGAATTCAATATATGAAGGTGAAAGTAACGTAGGTGCAAAGCTTATTGCATATGATACAGACAACTTCGATGTTAAAAAAGAAGTGAAGCTTTCTTATAACGGAAGTTCGTTTGTTACAGCTTATTATGGAACAATGTCATTTGACTACACTACAGGTGACTTATATTGGATCGCCCTTAGAGCAGATGATAACAAGCAGCAATTGTATACTGTAAATCTGGAAACTGGTAATATGGAAGCTCTTGGAGCATTCTGGGGTGATTTCGTAGGACTGTATATTCCTTATACGTTGCCTGAAAATGAGAATGCACCTGCAAAAGTTCAGGATTTGAAAGCTACTCCCGATATGACAGGATCAATGAAAAGCACATTGACATGGACGAATCCTTCATTGCAGTGGAATAAAAAGGAACTTACAGACCTGAAAGAAGTACAGATATATAAGGATGGTTCAGAAACACCGGCGGCTACTCTCCCTGCAGAAGGCAAGGAAGGACAGGAAATGTCATGGACAGATGAAACTCCAAATGCAGGAATAAACACATATTATGTTGTTCCGTGCAATGAATTTGGAAAAGGTATCAAGGACAGCATTAGCGTTTTCGTAGGCGAGGATGTTCCCGGAGCTGTCGGAAATATTGTTGTGAAGAACAATGGAGAAAGTGTTACTGTTACATGGGATGCTCCTGAATTTGGTATGAACGGAGGATATGTAAATCCTGAGGGACTTAAATATACAATTGTACGTTATCCAGACGAAGTTGAAATTGCTAAAGACCAGACTGAAACTACGTTTACAGATACAAATCTAGGTAATCAGCAGTGCTACTATTATACAATACAGACTTCAAACGTAACAGGTGTCGGTGAGACAACAGAGACAGAGAAGTTCATAGCCGGAGCAGCATACACAACTCCTGTGAAATTCAATTTCACAGACCAGATTCTCTCAGAGGCATGGACAAATCTTGGCGATTGGGAATGGAGCGGTGGCTCTATGGCTGGAGACGAAGGAATGATGACAACAACACATCAGAGAGAAAACTGTTGGTTGATTTCACCGGATGTCAAGCTGGAAGCAGGAAAGACGTATAAAATAACAACAAAGATAAAGACTTATTATGGTCCTAATGGCTGTAAGGAAGACTTTAGAATTGCTGTCGGTCAAGGAAAGACTGCTGGCGATATGACAAACGTGCTTCGCGAAGAGAAGGGTTACTCTGCAGATGAATATTACTACGTTAAGACATTTGAAGACATTGTTGAGATTAAGGAGACAGGTGTTTACAATTATGGAATAGACGTGTCTTTGGTAACAGGCGACGATATCTTCAGCTTGCAGGAAGTAACGATAGAGGAGATTCATCCTGTTGATATGAGCGCTGTAAGCTTGGATGGAATTATTGATGCAGTATGCAATGGAAATAATACATGTAAGGTAAAACTGTACAACAACTCTTATAAGACGGCAGACAAATACGAAGTTAAGATTGCACGTGTAGACAATGGTAACTATGTTGTCTTAGGTTCAACTACAGATGTTCCTGCTGTTGAAATGTTCAAGACAGCAGAGGTTACTGTAACTTATGTTCCTGATGTTGAAGATCAGGTCGAACTTGTTGGCTTGGTTGAAATTGAGGGTGACGGCGACGAAAGTAATAATGTTACTGAACCGTATACTGTAAATGTATTGCCGGAAGGCATGCCGCCGTACAATGTACTCGTTACAGATGAAAATACAATAGGTGATGACACTAGAATTCCTATGTCGTTCATCGTAGGTGAAAGTATGACACAGACGTTATATTTTGCAGACGAGATCAATGTTGAGACTGACGGAAGTATAAGCCGTATAGCATATGAATATACCGGTAACGAAATCACTTCTGTTCTTGGTCCGGTAGATGTAAAAATCTATATGTGCAATACGGACAAGACTATCTTCAAAACTGAAAGCGAGGCTATTCCACTTGAAGATATGACACAGGTTTACGAAGGATCTGTAACAATCAATCCTGGAACAAACTTTATGTCTTTCATCCTTTCTGAAGAATTTGAATACAAGAAAGATAAAAACTTGTGTATAGCAGTTGTCAAGAACGGTTTGGTTGGAAATGACTATCCTGCATTGTTTAAGATGTTCAACAATGATGATTTTGAAAATACAAGATCAATCCTTAGTGACGGTTCACCGATGGCATATTGGAAGGTTCCTGTTATACATATGGCAGTAAGGGGCATTGCAGGCAATATTGAAAATGTAAATATTGGTGCTAATTCTGTATGGTATGATTCAAAGACTTCTACTTTGAACTTTAATGAAAATAACCTTAAGAAGGTTTATGTATATGATATCAGCGGTAAGATGATAAAGATGTTTAATCTGAACGGCTCGCAGAATTCTTTGGCAGTTAATCTTCCTGTTGGATTGTATATAATACACACTGTTGCTGCTGACGGTTCTATGAACAACGTCAAAGTTAATGTATGCAGATAATCTTTTTGTCCGGATTACGACCATCCTGTAGCGGAAGGGCGTAATCCGATTTTTATAAAAAGACAATAATAACATTATACCCTATTATTTTATTCAAAATGAAATATCTAAAATTATTATTATTATCTTTGCTCTTTATGCTTGGCCGGGCTGATGTAGCGGCCCAAATTTATTGGGGATACAGTGATAATATCATTTTAAATGGTATCGGTATAGGGCAGAATACAACTGTTTCGGGAGCCATATACATACCTTCTGAAGTAGCAGAACTTTACAAGGGAAAGAAGGCTACGGCTGTACGTGTTGGACTGTATAATTCGGTAAGTGAATTAAAGGTGTTCATTACTGAAGATCTTGACGGTACACCTGAAACAGAGAAAACATTCGGTTCGCAAAAAACAGGTGTGGCTTCTTTTAGTTTCGATGATGCATACGTAATAAGCGGCAAGGGATTTTATGTGGGATATTCTTGCGTAGGTATAAACCCTATAGGACGTTCAAGCATTTATAATGTAAACGGATGTTGGGTGAAAGACGGAGACAACGCATGGATAGACTATGCCGGTAATGAAGAGTATAAATACAATGCTCTGAATATTGCTGTCCGCATTGAAGGCGAAGACTTGCCCGAAGACGCACGCTTAATAGTAAACAATGAAACATTGGTAAAACCGGGTGAGGGATTTAAACTTACGGCAAAGCTTGAAAATCTTTCGACTAAGGCTATAAAGGGCTATAAGGTTGAATACAATATTGACAACGGCGAAACTCAGACAATTGAGAAAACCACGTATCTTACAGGCGGTTCTTCTACAAGCTTCAGCATTGATGTGCCTGCTATTAACGAATTTGGAATGCACACAGTCAATATGAAACTTGTCTCTGTTAATGGCATAGAAGATGCCAATCCTGTTAATAATGATGTTGTTGCATATATCAAAGTTACAGAGAATTCTTTTGTAAGAAGGATGGTTGTTGAAGAAGGTACTGGCACTTGGTGCGGATGGTGTCCTAAAGGAATTGTGGCTTTCGAGTATATGGATGAGAAATATCCTGATACATTTATCGGTATAGCCGCTCACGATAGAGATGTCTTCAGCGAGGACACTTATGCACCTATACAGAATTATTTCGACTCATATCCAAACTGTATCATTAACAGAGACCCGCAAAAGGTTTGCAGTCCGTTGTCGGGTAATCTTGAAAGTGAATACAAGAATCTTGTAAGGGACCAGGCCGTTGCCAGCATGGTGACAAGTGCAAACTTAGAAGACAATGTCGTACATGCAAAGGTTACGGCGACGTTTGCTAATCCAGGCAAGGATCTTGACTATCGCATAGCTTTTGTCATACTTGAGGACAGTATCACCGGAGTTACGCAGGCAAATGCTTATTCCGGAGGTGCGAATGGTGAGATGGGAGGCTTTGAAAATCTTCCTAATCCGGCACCGATTAAATTCAATCATGTGGCAAGAGGTATATTCGATTATAATGGAATAGAAAACAGTATGCCTTCAGAGGTTGAGGTTGGAGAATTTTATGATTTCACTAAGGATATTGAGTTGCCGAGAGTACAGAGCACAAAATATCTGTCAATCGTAGCTTTGCTGATAAATGGTAAGACCGGTATTATAGACAATGCCGCAAAGGCACACATTGAAACCGGAGCAACTGATATCAGAAATAATGAAATAACTAATGTTTCAATTTACGTAACTCCGGAGGGAACAATATGCTGTTCTGAGGAAGGTAAATTGGAAGTTTTCAATCTCCAAGGCATCCAGGTTCCTGGTCATAACCTGACTCATGGTGTTTATATCGTTAAGCATACTTCTGAATCAGGACAGACAACAATGCGAAAAATCAGATTTTAGAATTATTGCCATAAGATAAAACCTATTTTACTAAACATAAGCAGGGCTGAAACAATCAAATTGATTTCAGCCCTTTTTATTGTCTTTTATGCGTAATTAAACATTGTGGTAGAATAAAACAAGAAGTCCGTGCAACTCAATAAGTTACACGGACTTCTTATATCATATTAGGTTATGAAACCTTATTTCACTTCCTCTAAAACAACTTCAACTGATTATCAGAAGGTTACAAACATCATGGTACAAATATGGTAATTTTATACCGTAAATATTCATATAAAAAAAATTGGGAAATATAGATTTGTAAATAGCTGATTATTAGATGTTAAGTGGATTATAAACTATTGTATTCTTTGTACTGATAATACAGATTATAACAATCCTGCTGACATCAGTTATCTCCATTGAGAAGTGTGAGGTGTTGTACATAAATCAGCTTGCCCTTCCATTGATTTTGGAAATCATGTATATATTGTTTTCACTGCATTGGTGTTAAATTGAATACTCTTATGGGAATAAAAATAAACGCCTCCGATTTGAGCATTGTTGAGAGGCTTGGGAGTTCCGATGTCGCAAAAGTACATCAACTTTTCTATTCCGCCAAACTGCTGTGGATGTTTCTGCAGCAAGGTTTATCGTCATCAGTTTACGCAGGGGGCGGCTAATTCTCGCAACAATCTTATTTAGCAAATAAGAGTTACCATCAAACGGAAAAATAATATTTTACTCTTATACATTACCGACCGGGTAAGTCTTTATAGTAAAAAATAACTCCATGTGCGACCCTATATATTAATCAGTTTAATTTAGTATCTATATATAAAGGAAATAAACCAAACTAAACTGTTTTTAAGTTGCTAGAAAAGCGAAAACAAGATCTTGTCTCATTTATTAGCTATACAGATATGCAGGTTTATTATTGATGTATTTTACTCTTTGCTGACACAGTTAAATTACATCCTCATATAGCAATTAATCTTAAGTTGTTGTCATTGTACAATCACAATCAACTTCCTATCTCTATTCAACACAATATCATGTCCATATTCATCAAGATGCTGATATTGATGTTCTCTCCAATCCTTTAGTTCTACCGATTTTACACCTGCTGATGAAAGAATTGAGTAGAAGCCTACTCTGATTCTTGGATCTTCAGTCTGCAGTAGTTCTTCATATAGTTTATCAGCCGTTGCTTTATCCCGTTGCAGCCTCACGGACAATGGTGCAACAATCATTCGATAAACAAAAGTATCTTGAAGTTGAGTCAAGTAGTATTTCAGTTTCTCCACAACTTTGTTTTTATCCATCATTGAGAATATGAAGTTGTATGAAGCATAATAGTAGGTCAATTCATATTTGTTATCCCTTGCCTCGTTATAAATCTCTTTTAACCTTTCTACGTTAGTGTTGAGTGAACAATTAATAGATATTCTATTAAAGGAATCATAATTCCATTTCCAGTCTTCCAACTTCAGAAGTTGCTTTATTTCTTCATCATTATTAAATTCAGTGACAATGATTTGAGCTAATGTCGCAGACATTTCGCTATTCTTAGTGTCTATATTGGCTATAGCCAATTCTTTCAATAATTGTTTTTGGTTTCCCACTTTCATTAAGAAAAGTAGAATATTTGCATCGTCAATTTTATCTTTATTTTCATTAAGATACTTCACTATGATTCGGGCAGCATCTGATGTAGGATTAATATATTTTGAGAAGAAAACAATATACAAATAGATACGCTTGTCTTCCTTGACAATTTTCTTTAAATTAGCCATATCATCAGCAAGTAAATAATCGGCTTCATCCACAATCGTTTTCTCAATATATGGACTATCATTGTAGAAAATATGCGTCTGGGCAAATTCATACTCCTTACTGCCAGTACTCAAATTTAACTGCACATATTCATCAAGTTTATGATACATTAGGTATATACAGAATCGTATTTTGTATGTGCATTCTGTTGTCAACTGAGCCGTATTGAATACTTCCTCAGCAACCTTGAATGCGTCAGAATCTCTCCCTGTCCTTTTCAAGTGACCAACTAGACATAAGACCATATCACAAAGAACATAAGCATTTCCTTCCTGTTTGAATAAGTGTAACACCCCTTCTAAATACTCGTCTATACTTGGCAGGTTAGAAATCTTATGTATCATCATGAGTCTTAAGCGTGTATCCATATGAAACCACTTCCTAAGCATTCGAGAGGCTAATTCTGAACTGTGATATTTTGCTATAATAAGCCCAGCAAATTTGTAGTCTTCAGAATAATAATTATTAAGAAACTCTTTAACGTCCTGACGTTCTGAATAGTTCTGTATGATGGCTTCCAGTATGCCCCATTTTGAACCGAGGATATGGTCACTCATTGGAATTTCACCGTTGAGTATCCTTGGTATGTATTTTTCTTCAAATTCCTCTTTGTAATGTTCTATATACACAGACACTGCAAGGTTTTTCATTATACCTTTATCTGCATCATTTATACATTTATCTAAATATGCCTTAATTCGTTCATCATTGCCTTGGTATATTTCATAAGTATATCCTGATATCCATGAAGATTGGTTTAACGGCATCTCATCTAGACATCGCTGAAGCTTTTCGATAACATCAGCATCTTGTATCCAGTTTTTGATGAGAGGATGGACAACAATATGCTGATAACTTTTCATTTCCTCTAATGCTTCAAGAAGTTTTGCTTTGATTCGGGAATCGTTAACAATAGTATTTATAATAAGAGACTCAGCGTCCCACTTAAAATGATCTTTGTCCCTATTGACAGCCCATTCTGTTATCGTTTGAAGCAAATCTGGAGATATTTTTTGTCTTTGAATAATTTTCCACAAATCATATTTATTTCCAATACTAAAAGGATATTTGTTATTAAGTTCTATCTTGATGGCCTTGATAACATTGGGATGATTTATCCAACATGTCAATAGGTATTTCCATGCAATATCCTTGCTGATACTGCTTCGTTCTCTGTATGGTGCACTAACTGAGATTAAAGCCTTTTGCATGACTACATCGTCATCTGGAAAATATTGCTGTAATAATCTGTTAGCCTCCTCTTGAATTGAAAATGGGAGTTCTGAAACTAATTCAAGGATTTCATCTGGTGAAACAGACTCACCTTTAAATAAAGAAAACTCAATTTGATAAAAGTGAGTATAGATGTCACCTGTCACAACTTTTCGTACTAATTCGTTTTCTTTATCTACATCTATCCCATCAACAATCACACTTCTGATAAAGAAGGCTATCACTTCTGGCAATGTTGATGATGTTAAATATGAATTAATTATCTCCAGCAATTTTTCATCGTTAGTGATATGCTTCCTAATTACTTCAGATGCAAGTATTTTGTTATTAACATCACCATTTATAACAGTTAAAACAATAAACTGGCGTTCCTCTTCCGTCAAGTCAGTCACTTGCATCAAACCAGATAGTCTGGTGTCATGGTATATGTGAGCTGAAGGGATATATCTGGAAAGAAAGTTTTCAATACGATTCCGTAATAAGCTATTATACAAACCATCAAGCAGAATTTCCAGTAATTGGTGTTTGGTGTCATAATCGGAATCCCATTCAATCTTGTGTATGTATTCTTCTACTTCTTCTAGTAAGAAATATTTAGGTGCTTTCACAGATCTTACAAGAATCTCTAATTTTAATTTATACAAATAATAATCTCTATAATCGTTTGCTTTTATAGGTTTTAAGATATTATACAAACCTACAAAAGTTGATGCTGGTATCATTTCGAAAAGGAAAAGAATAACTTGGTGTAATCCGATATTCGAAACATTATCTTGAATGAATGCTTTTGCCCTATCTATATCTACCGAAAGGTATTTTGCAGCCATAAATTCCTGCAGTTGTCTATTGATGAAAGAAATGCGAGAACCTATTCTTTCCTCAATAATGCCAAGTTGATGAGTATCATGCCTGAATAAGTCATCAACAATATGAGCATTTTTCAATTCCTGTCCAGATGTCTGACTATTTAGATATTGGTTAAGCAGTATTTCTGCTTGGGTCTTATCCATGCAACCATCATTGTAGTAATCAAACATTTCTTTTGACAGAACTCCAAGCATCATTTTGTTGCTTGTGTAGTCAAATGACCCAGAATAGTCGTAAGCCTGATACTTGCGTGACTGCTGATGCTTGATAAACAATTGCTCCATTATGCAGTCCATAGCCGCAATATTGTTGTGAGGAAGTTCGTTACCTTGTAGATATTGTCCAATAAGGATGGTTAGCAACATGGGGTTTTCTTTCATACGATCAACGTCATGTAACAACCTCAACTTAGCAGATAGGAACTCTGCTGTCCTCTTTGTATTGCGAACCAGACCATTATAATGATTCACGCATTTCTTCACAAGTTCATCTTGCTGTAGTGCAGACAATGGTGCGATTGTATATGTGTCGCTTGTACTGAAGGGAGAATTGATATTCGCAATGCCATATTCCCTACTTGAAAAAATGGCTAGTAAATTACCTGCTTCTGTTTCCGCCTTAACTTTACGAATAATTCTATCTGCTTGTAAGGACTCATCACCCCATTCATCTATTCCATCAGCTATTAATAGTATCTTTTGTTGCTCAAATGCATATTCCACGTAATAGCTGTTTTTCTCCCATAACTTACTTTCCTGAAACCAATTCCGAATAATGCTCTTTATATCACTATCGCAATTCCTTGCCATATATGAAAATGGCATCCATACAGGTAAGTAGCCGTCATAGATATCCATTTTTCCTTTTAGCAGTTGTAAGGTAAGATGCTTTAGTAAAGAAGACTTGCCTGAGCCGGGACCTCCTACAATGAGTAATATACTCCTGCTAGGATTCAATATAGTTGATGCAGAGATTCTAATTTCTCTATTGCTCGTTTTATTCAGTTGGCTATAGAATTCTTTAAGATATTGCTCACTATATTCTTGAATATCACTATATTTTTTATATATATTTGTAGGGTCATGCAGAATAGGCTTCTCCTCTGGTTTTATTTGATCATCAGAATATAAGTTTTGTACTTCATCAATAAAGTCAGGCATTACAAATCTTGCCTCAAGAGGGAACCTCGTATTATTACGGTTAACTAATATTGAATCATTGACATCACGGAACAAGCTATCGTAAACAACATTCATTGCTTGTTTACACTGTGTTATATTGATGAAATTAAGTGATTTCCATTTTCGACGCGTTAACTGTGATTTTATCTTTTCTTCTAATGCCTGTGTAATCTTTACATTGTGAAACTCACCCTCCGTCGCAGCATATTTCCATAGTACACCATACATCAATGGTTGGTTCTGGGCAAAGACACCACCACCAGACATTCCATGTAAACTGTCCATATTGTCAACATGCGAAGTGATATTAACCAAATCTACTTTGCTATCTACACATTTACAGTCCAGTCTGGTAATTATATCTTGTGCCTCACCTGAAACTCCGTACAGTTGCATGGATTTTTCTTCAATGAGGTCATCCGCCAACAAGAAAGGGGTAAAATACTTTTTGCTCTTATCAATCTTAATGATAAGAAAATCTTCACCAATAGGAAGCAAAGAATTTGAGATCGTGTCTTTTGTAATGGTTTTATAGGTTACAAAACGACCATCCTCAAATACTTCAATTTCGATTGATCCTATCTTATCAAGAACATCGTTCAACTTTTTCCTCCGAGTATCTTTAAAAATATGTTGAGCTGTGAAGATATAATCGTACTCTTCATCTCCACCTAATGGATATAGGACTCCACTTCCTCGAAACTGGAGTCCTCTTCCTTTGATGTCTGCCTTTATTTTAACACAATTGCTGCGAATATCAAATCCTGAATCCATTACAAACATTGAGATTAATATTATTTTTTTTCAATTCATCAGCTGTTATTCCAAGTATATCAAGAGATTCTTGATAGTTAAAATACACGTTGATTGCTTTATCTGCACTTTCTCTGTAACGAATAAGCTTGGCTATAGTCTCCTTATTGGGGAAATAATATTTCTTATTCTTCTTAGTTGAAATAATGAAGTTTGAGCATTTTATCTCGTCAATGATGTTTTTAGTAACATTTCGCGTACTCCCATGATGGGGAAGTTTCATTAAATCCAATTCAAGAGGTGTACCGTTCGTCTTATTATAATACTGAAGCGCATCACATAGTACCTTAGGAGTACTATCACCTGGTAACAATATTTTTTTTCCTTCACATTCTGCTAGAATTATAATTGACTGGCTATTTGCACCACCTTCATCAAGATCGTCATCATCAACATTATCAATCAAGGTTCTTAAATCAATGTGCCAATCATCTGAACAAGCTCCAAGCTCATCAGGTTCTTTCGGTTTATATTCATATGCCACATCATGATCAGGTGCTAATACATGTAGTTTTATGTCGCCAACCTCTGTCGTAGAACCAAGTAACTCAGAAGTATTATTATTCCAACACAATCTGTCTATTTCAAGAAGAAGAGACGTTAACTCATTTCCTTCGGGCACAGAGTACTCATTTATATCTTCTTTCTTGGGGAAGTTAAACCAAATATGTTTCAACCTGTGTGTTTCCCCCTTTTTTTTCATGTGTTTAATCAATGCTATGATACCAGCTATGTGATCTGAGTCAATATGAGTCACTACAAGGAGGTCAATAATCTCATCCTGTGGCATTTGGTCATACCGAGTCCTAATTGCAGTTGTAGATTTTCCGCCATCAATCACAATGTTTTTCTTATTGTGGCTAACCCAAATGCTATCGCCAGTACCTGCTTGAAGAATTTCTATGAACATCTTGTAATATATATAGACATGATTATAACAATAAGTCCTCCCGTTTTAATTTAATTCCGGATGAATTTTCTGAATCCGCTGCATTATATATTCGATAGTGTCCTGTTTGGATGCAATTATTTAAATCACAGATAAAATATGTAACTACTTCTCTACGATATATGAATCCATTTAATGACATCAAACCTTTACCTTTTTGATACTAGAAGCAGCAGTCCTTCCACTCGTGTAAATGAAACTACCAACTGTTTCGTACGAGTGGAAGAGACATTATGAATGTTAATCAAATATCTTAGGAGAACGATAATCTGAGGTCTTGTACCAGTTGGTATCATGCTTATATCTTGAAACAGCAATAGATGGACTAATACCATATCGTTCAGCTTCAGTCGCTATAGTTTTTACAATTTTATGAGGAGAAAGACTATTACAACCCACTTTTAAGATTTCATTCCATATGGCTTCAGGGATGAGAGTATTTTTAGCAAATTCGTTCGCTTCTTTTTCTCTTGGATCTGAGGAATATTCGACCCCTTCAATCGCAATGAATGCCTTTTGGATATCAGATAAGTGTCGATCTATATGACATAATTCATGTAGAATATCAAAAGCTAACTTATCCATATCGTTATAACGGTAGGTCACAGTTATGATTGGATGTCCATTTACTATCGTAGAATAAGCATCAATCGGAGCCTTGTCTAATTTTTGAACCTCAGCCAAAGATACTCCATAGTTTTGTAAACATTTTTTAACATTATTCACGCTCATTTTTCTTTGATTTGCCATTGAAGCAATTTCTTCAGCAGCTTTAAGAGCATTACCTTGTTCATAGCTGTTTAAGTTTGAAATATGCGAAATCGTCAACCAATTAAGGACAAGCCATGTGAACATATTCTTCTCATCAATTTGTACTTTTTCACTATGTTTATAGAAACCAGCCACTTGCATCTTTTGTTCCTGTATAGTTAGCAGGTCAAATGGGAATAAGTCTTTTATCCATCTTACTTTATCAACGACAGATGTAAAAGGGCAATGAAGACATTTGTATAGATGTTTTAAATTTAGTATTTTAGAACATTCTTCCTCAAACGCAAAGGCTTCCTGTTCTTCAATACTACGTTTCTCTATGGCTATACAGTCATATGTATAACTGTTTTGGAGATTCATCCATACCTTAAAAGGTATGCCTAAATGCTGCTCCAGCTTCATTGCCAAATCTTCATTTAAGTTACGTTTGCCCTTAATAAATGCATTTAAGTGCGTGGGTTGCACACTTATTTGTTGGGCAAAATCTTTTTGCTTTATACCTCGTTCCTGCAATTCTTCACGCAAGATTTCTCCTGGGTGTATTGCTCTAACGGGAATTGGATTGTTACTTTTTGTTGCCATAATGTGTGCTATCTATTTCAATTAGTTCAACTTCAATACCGTCGTCAGTTTCCGTAAACAGGAGGCGTTCTACCATGCCATTGACAATCCGAACAGAGCTTCGTTGCTCTACTTGGTGCTTCAGTTTTTCATAATGCAAAAAACTAAATAGTTTTAACTCAGCAGTAGACTCTACATCATGCATCGTTTTCACTGCGCGTATATATCCATCTATAAATTTCTTGTTTTTGCAAAAGTTCTTGTACCTTTTATCTCTTGTCTTACCTGTTTCATACAATTCTAACAAAACTTCATCTTTGAATATTACTTTCATGCGGTGAAATGCTATTTGTTACAGCAAAGATATGCATAAATTACCAAATATGGTAATTTTTCAATAGGTATTTTTATTTATACTAGAATAAAGTTCCCAATACTACATCAAACGATATACTTTCTCCATCCATGACGAAAGTCTTACAAATTAATCAAGAATTTCCACAGATGGTAGAACTGTTATCTAAATACTTAGTTTATAAATGTGAAGATAAAACCAGATATTAAAGAGATATGTATATTATACATAGAAAGCATTGAATGATGGACAAATCTACCAGATGGATTAAGTGCTTTGGATGTATTTTTTGAAAGTTTTTTCTTAGGTAATATAAGAGAACTCAAAAATGGTTCAAGAATGTGGACTATAACCTATATAAATGAAGATAGTGAAGTTGAAGCATATTAAAATTATGGATTACTCTGTATCAAATTGTATGCTAAGACTATGATGATCAAGTAATCATAAATTCACCAGTTTAATCTATAGAATAATTTAACTTTATTTCGGCAATTCTTTGATGAGTAAATATAAAAAGCTTATAACTTACTGCTGCTTAGTAATTTACATAATTATTTATTTCGTGTTATCCACCAAATTTGTTGCGGAACAAGTAAGCCATAAAAAACAATAAACAAAGAAAGAAGACGCCAAATATAAAAAGCATAAAAGGTGTGAAAATCGCCTGATTTCCGCACCTTTCCTTATGGATTTTTATCGCCACTTACTTGACTTTTAGAAAATATAGAAAATCAAGGGACTGAAAAACATTACATTCATTCTCTAAAAAAATTATACATTGGTTTGCAACCATAATTTAAACAGCGGGTCTGTAATGGTATATATACCTCCCCGTTGGGTTTGAGATGTCCTATCTATAATTTTCCGGTCAGCCATCAGTTTGAGATATGGGGATATCTTCCCGTTATCTTGACCTGTCATCTGACGGATCTCCTGCAGATTGACTCCATTTTCAGGCCTTGCAATAGCCGATAAAATTCTTTGAATCTGCACTACATAACTATCATACTTTGCCTGATAATAGAAAGAGAAATAGTCTAAAAGAAGCATTATATCCATTTCGGGACTTGCAGAATCTTCAATAATCTTTGCGGCAATCTGCACAGAACGGGGTGTCTTAGGCAAGTAAGACATCAGGTTTTCCAAACGTGTCATATCCGCCTCACACCCTACGAACATACTATAATCAGTGACGACAAGAGGCCGTATATAAGAGATCTTAAATCCTTCGAAGAAAGCAGACTCATAACAGGTGAATGCCGGCAGCACCTTGTCGGCTGTCGCTATCAGAATAGGTGCACCGGCTTTATTGAGCTTTCCCCTCAAATTATACTGCTCAGTATTATCAGTCCTCTCGAAATAGTACTGGACATTGTCAATCAACAAGACAGTCCTGCAAGAATCATCCTGCTGTGAACAAAACTTCCATATATCATCAGTTGAGAAAAGGCTTTTTCCATCTATAAAAACCGGCTTAAGCCATTTGGTACTGTTCTCTATACTGAAATACATCTTTTTGAGCAATGAGGTCTTTCCACTCCCTTTTTCACCAATAATCAAATTGGGCTGTGCGATTTTATCCCTGTTCTCCTTTAACAAATAGTTGAAGATGGACGTAAAAATATCATTGTTTATGACAACAGCCTCTTCCTTTATCCCATTACCAAGAGATAAAGGAGGCTGATGCAATATGCTGGTACTTGTATTCATCTATTTAATCATTAAACAAACCTGTCAAACCAATAATCCCTCAAAAGCGGTGAGCGGAACATACGCAAAGCGTCTTTCTTCATAATGTATTGCTTAAAGTATAATCAACAGCCTCAATCTTTGAGGCATCCTGACCTGTCATCAAATTGTTGAGCATACCTTCCCGTTCTATATCCTCCGGTAGAGTGGCAAGTAGCTTCAGAATCTACCGGGCAGGAAGCTCGTATTCACCATATTCGACTAGTCTCTCAGACTATGTGCTCAAATAATTCTCTGAATATAACTTACGATAAGCTGTGTCGATATCTTCCCAAGTCATCTTGTCCTCATAGTCTTCTACCTATTTTGAGAAATAGAATAAGGGATGTTCCAATATGAATACTCAACAAACTCATCGCTCATTTCAATATTTTCAGACCTAAAAAACCGTAAAACAGCCAATGGATTTTAGTTTTGCTAACCCGTAGCAGGCTTCTAAGCCAGTTGAGGATAAAGTCCACTTTTTCAGTTCTGTCTTCACCCATGCTTAGAATCACCAGGAAAAGAGTCTATTCATCAACGACAATAAATGTGTCTTCATCGTGCATGATTAGCTCCTTCAAGAAATCTTCCTGATCTTCTTTTTCCAAAAAATCAAATTTAACAGGACTGAGAGAAATCTTCTCTATTCTTTCCTGTACTGAAGCCAACCCTTTTTGGACATTCCTTAGCTACCTGTTTCCAAATACCATTTTTGCAGAAGGCTTCAATTACAAGGTTAAGAAAACTATCTTCTGTGATTGTTTCCTCCAGGTCGATATAAACACATTTCCACCTCTGATTCTTTTTCTTTTCTATCAGATATTTCGCCAATATAGAGTTGCTAATGCGGCGGGGTACGGACAGTAAAAAGAATGGCTACTATCAAGCAGTCTGTTTACCTTGCGGATTTCCTTTTCTCTTCCGAAGAAGTCACCATATTCTGCCAATGGACCAATCTTATCTGATCTATACATAGTTTTTCAGATTTATCTGCAAAGATACATATCTAATTAATAAAAAAACATTTTTATAGAAAATTATTTTTATAAGTTTATAGCCATGTCCGTTCATTTGTCCGGACGTATTCATAAAATATGAACACAGGTGAAATGATGAAACTATAAGTATAGTCATAAAAAGTGAAAAGAAATTGGGCGGATACAAAGAATTTCTTAAGTTTACAAATTGTATCCCACAAGGATTAATCTTCAGTAATCATGATTAAAAGTTTATATCTAAATAGCTTTACATGCTTTGAAGAATGCAATCTTGCTTTCTGTAAAGGTATCAATGTCTTTATTGGCCGCAACGGCACAGGGAAAACCCATATAATGAAATGTCTTGCAGCCTAGATGAAAGCTAACTCACTTTTTGCACGGTCAATCTCCAAGACAAAGGATAAATTTGGAGATCTGTTCATGGAAAAACTGCTTGGATATTTTAAGCCGGACACACTAGGTCATCTAGTATACAAATATGGATCTGGATCCGCATCCGTTAAAATAGCACTGGAATCAGGTGAACTTGCCTGTGCTTTCGGTGAAAAGGCGTCGTTGGCAAAATCTGACAACAATACTTATATAGATCAGCCGCATTTCATTTACATTCCTCCCAGAGAAATGTTTTCGCTATTTGAGGGTTTCATTAGCTTATATGAAAAAAGAGAAATTTCGTTCGATGAAACCTATCTTGATCTTGCAAAAGCTATGGATGTAGCACCTTTAAAGAATGATGCTCTAAAAGAAGTACAGGACATACTTGCACCAGTACTAAAAAGTGTAATATAAGTATAATAAGAAAAGGAAATCGCTTTTATATAATTGATGATGGCAATGAATACGAAGCACATCTGGTGGCAGAAGGGCTACAAAAGATGGCTACCATATTGTATCTATGTATCAATGGAGAGTTGAAACCGGAAAGTATCTTGTTTTGGGATGAACCAGAATCAAACATGAATACTACCTTGATTTCAATCATTGTAGATCTCATTGTGGAACTCGCCAAAAAATATAAAGTGCAGGTATTTGTATCTACACATGATTATCTGTTGTCACACAAGCTATCAATGATTGCAGAATATACTCCTGAGGAAAGTCCTAAAATGCGATTCTTCAGCCTTTACAAAAATGACCATAAAGTTGAAACAGAGGTAGCAGACAAGTTAATTGATGTAAATAATAATCCGATATTGGAAGAATACTCTGCTTTTCTTGATTTGGAAAACGAATATATGAACAAACACAATAATGAAAGAAAACAGATTTCGAATTACTCATAATACTATAATGTTACTTCTATACTATTTCATATAAAAAAGATTATAATTCCGCTGCGTAAAAATACTCAGTGCACTGCGTAAAATGTAAGGATATACAATAACTTATTGAATATTAAATTATTACAGATAAAAATCAGAAAACGACAAAGACTGATCAGATGCATATATGAAGCTATTAAGCAAGAAAATGAGTAATATTTGATTATAATTTAGAGAGCAATCTAACTTTATTTCAGCCATTCTTTGATGAGGAAATATAAAAAAAACTTATAACTTGCTGCTATTTAAGTATTTAATAATTATTTGTTGCACATTACCTACTAATTTATTGCGGTACAAATATGGTACAAATAAGTGAATTAAATATATTTTAGGAATTAATGAATAGAAAAATGTATCCCAATATTCGCCTTTCAATATTAGCAAGGGAAAAACTACTTGTTTATATCCTTGATTTTCAGACTATATATTCTTTAAGTGTCACATTATCTACCATTAAGTTACGGTACAAATATGGTACAATTATACCATAAAAAAACAATAAACATAGATAGAAAAACACCAAATATAAAAACAAAAAAAGATGTGGAATCGTCTGATTTCCACACCTTTTCTTATGGATGTTTATTGTTTATTTATCGTTACTTACTTGACTTCCTCAAAGTCAGCGTCCTGTACGTTGTCGTCAGCCTTGCCGTTGTTCTGAGCCTGCTGACCTCCGGCGTTGGCGCCGTTGAAGCCCTGGCCTGCGTTAGGCTGTGCGCCGCCTGCGTTCTGATACATCTGAGCGCTGGCTGCCTGCATAACAGTGTTGAGGCCGTTGATGGCGTTGTCTATGGCTGTGATGTCGCCGCTCTTGTGAGCATCGCGGAGTTGGTTGAGTGCGTTCTCGATGTTGCCCTTCTGGTCAGCCGGAATCTTGTCACCGTTGTCCTTCAGGAAGTTTTCGGTGGTGAAGATCATTGAGTCTGCCTGGTTCATCTTGTCGATGCGCTCACGCTCTTTCTTGTCGTTTTCAGCGTTCTGCTCTGCCTCTGCCTTCATGCGGTCGATTTCTTCTTTGCTCAGACCTGATGAAGCCTCGATGCGGATGGCCTGCTCCTTGCCTGTAGCCTTATCCTTTGCAGAAACCTTCAGGATACCGTTGGCGTCGATATCGAATGTAACCTCAATCTGAGGAACACCGCGACGTGCGGGAGCGATGCCTGTCAGGTTGAACTGACCGATGCTCTTGTTCTGTGCTGCCATCGGGCGCTCACCCTGCAGAACGTGGATTGTAACCTCTGTCTGGTTGTCGGCTGCTGTTGAGAACACTTCGCTCTTCTTGCAAGGTATTGTGGTGTTGGCGTCGATAAGTTTTGTCATTACGCCACCCATTGTCTCGATACCCAGTGTAAGAGGTGTTACGTCGAGGAGCACGATGTCGCCTACGCCGCCTTCCTTGTTAAGGATAGCACCCTGGATTGATGCACCTACTGCCACAACCTCGTCAGGGTTAACGCCCTTTGAAGGCTCTTTGCCGAAGTAGTTCTTAACCAGCTCCTGTACGGCAGGTATACGGCTTGAACCACCTACGAGGATAACCTCGTCAATGTCGGCTGTGTTAAGCTTGGCGTCTCTTATGGCGTTCTGGCAAGGAACGAGACAAGCCTGGATCAGAGAGTGAGCCAGCTGCTCGAACTGAGCACGTGTAAGATTCTTTACCAAGTGCTTTGGCACACCGCCTTCAGCTGTGATGTAAGGCAGGTTGATCTCTGTAGATGTAGAGCTTGACAGCTCAATCTTAGCCTTCTCGGCAGCTTCCTTCAGACGCTGCATTGCCATCGGGTCTTTAGAGAGGTCGATGCCTTCAGCAGCCTTGAAGTCGTTAACGAGCCAGTCGATAATAACCTGGTCGAAGTCGTCACCGCCAAGGTGAGTGTCACCGTTAGTAGAAAGCACCTCGAACACGCCGCCGCCGAACTCAAGGATAGAGATATCGAATGTACCACCACCAAGGTCGAACACAGCAATCTTCATGTCTTTGTTTGCCTTGTCAACACCATAAGCCAAAGCTGCGGCTGTAGGCTCGTTGACGATACGGCGAACGTTGAGTCCTGCAATCTGTCCGGCCTCTTTTGTAGCCTGACGCTGTGAGTCAGAGAAGTATGCCGGAACGGTGATTACGGCGTCTGTAACTTCCTGTCCGAGATAGTCTTCTGCTGTCTTCTTCATCTTCTGAAGAACCATTGCAGAAATTTCCTGCGGAGTATATTTGCGGCCTTCGATGTCAACGCGGGGATATCCGCCTTCGTTGACTACTGTGAACGGCACACGTGTTGTCTCTTTTTCACACTGAGCGTAAGTTTCGCCCATGAAGCGCTTGATTGAGTAAACGGTGTTCTTCGGGTTTGTTATGGCCTGACGTTTAGCCGGGTCACCGATTTTGCGCTCACCGTCTTTTACGAAGCCCACTACAGAAGGAGTGGTGCGCTTACCTTCACTATTTGCTATTACAACAGGTTCGTTGCCTTCGAAAACTGCAACGCATGAGTTTGTTGTACCTAAGTCAATTCCTATAATCTTTCCCATAATTATATATTTTTTTTGTTTTTATCGATGTTAATTAATTCGCTTACTTTTATACAAATCGTGTGCCAAAGGCGAAAATGTGGCATAAAGTGTGCCACGTGGTGACATTTTGTCGTAATAATATGTCATGTGCTAAGGCCTTTTTTATGCCTTGTTTGCCAGCTATGTGTGATTCTGCGTGATTGTAACATGCTGAATAATAGAGAGTTCGGCGGAATGTGCGCCCTTTGGATAAGGCGCGCATGATGCCTTTTGTGGTTATGACAGAATATCATTTCTGTAAATATGCGCGCGCATTATATATAATGTACGCAAGGCGTTGCCGCCTTATAGGCTGAAATCAGCCGTAAGCCGCATCCGGCATCATGCTTTATGCTTATTTCTGTTAGCTGTCTTGTTTATGCTTTCAGCCTGCCTTTACGTGCCGTTATGGTCTTGGCATGAATGGCAATGGCTGCAAACAAGCCGGCGGCGGCCTGCCCGGCATGGAGCAGATAATGGGCTGAATGGTGATGTTTGGTTGGGGATAAAAACAGAAAACTCAGTCTGTTTAACGCTCTCAGAATGGCCATGCCCTGCGCAGAAACGTGTTTTGACGCGAAAATACGTAAAAAACGAGGCTTTTTATAACCTGTTGCTAATCAGTGAGTTAGTAGCTTCTGTGGCGCTAATCGTATCTTCCTTATGCCTAAAAGGTATGCTTTTACGTTGCAAAAGCATACCTTTTGCAAGTCGAAAGGGCACGTTTTGCAGCGTAAAACCATTGAATTTCAGTCGGAAAAACGGCGGTTTTTGGCTTTATAAGCTATGCAGATGTAATGAAATGTTAAATGTGTGCAGCCGTAACGTCAGTGCCGTTAACTTCTGTTTGCGTTTCGTTTTCCAGATTAAAGAAAACTCATGTCCTGATTTTTTACTTTCTCATCGCCCGTAAATCAGCGCCGGCCGGAGGATATGTTTATGTGTCTTGTTTGGCGGTTGGTCAGTGTCGTGCCTACAGCCGGTCAGGTTCCGTCTGCGGCGTGCTGC
>ENA-OPSC01000383-OPSC01000383.1-human-gut-metagenome-genome-assembly--contig:-NODE-383-length-24432-cov-5.005825_pt1 | contig 24432 bp, 9 predicted proteins | sample MGYA00241800_ERZ501891 | MGnify/ENA primary metagenome ERZ501891 (study PRJEB25962, sample SAMEA2042407) | human gut metagenome | biome: human gut; feature: human-associated habitat; material: faeces...
CTACCACTAGTGTGCGAGCACACGTGGTGTCAGACCTTTTGACCCTGGTATCTTTCAAATTTGTGTAACAAAAAATAAGAACCAGATAAGATTTCCTCATCTGATTCTTATTATCTCATTTCAGGTGTCCTTTTGTATGGACACCCTGCTTTGCATTTTTAACGCTGCATCTTAGTATCTTTTTCTTTTCAGCACGGTTACAACCGCCCCTGCTGCCAGTATCATCAGTGCAAATGCTCCTGCGATCGGTGCAGTATCTCCGGTCTTGACTGCTCCGTTAGCGGATGTGCCATTTCCTTTGCCCGATCCATTTCCATTACCTGCTGTATTTCCATTATTCTGACCATTGTTGGAATTACCGTTCTGGTTATCCTTTCCATCATCAGACTTGGATTTTACAACCAGGTTGTTGATTGCATCATGAATCGCATCTGCATAAGCATCTACTTCTGCCTGCTTGGACAATGGCTGATTTCTGTCGACCTTGGCGATCGCATCTTTCAGTGTCTTCACAGTTGCATCTGTATAAATACTCAGATCAGCCGGTACTTTTGCAAGTGCTTCATCCACTTTCGTGTAATCTGCCTTGATCATTTTCAGTGCTGCCTGTGCATTTTCAAATCTTGCTTTTGCTGCCTGGAACTCATCTGCTGATACATTTCCTGTACTGCTGTCCAGTGCCATCAGTGCATCGTAAGCTTCCTTATACTCTGTATAAGTCTCTTCTGTGTAATCTCCTGCTTCAGACTTGAACTGAATCTTATCTCTGTAAGCATCCATATCTGTTGCTCTTAATACAAGACCATCGATTGCATTGCGGATAGACTGTACTGCTTCTGCAATCTGTTCTGCTGTACCGGATGTCTTCAATGCATTCATGTTATCCGCATTTACAGTTGCTGCCAGAACTGTATAGGAATCTGTTGTATAATTAGCTGCTTCATATTTTGCTGCATCACTTAATGCTGCATTCAGTTCCACGATGCTGATAAGATTTGCTTTCGCATCCTGCATAGCACGGATATTGGCATCTGCCTTTGTCTCATCATCAATCTGGCTTTCAGCCTGTGCGATAGCTGCTTTCAGGACTGCATAGCTGTCGCTTGTGTAATTTTCCGCATTGACTTTCTTCATCTCATCAATGACTGTCTGTACTGCGGATGTATCTTTCAGTACAAGTGCTCCTTCTGCTGCCCGCAGAGCTGTCTCTGCTTCCTGTACACTTTCTGTTGTTCCATTTGCAAGAACAGCATTTGCTGCATCCAGTGCATCACTGTAATTCTTCCAGCTTGCTGCTGTATACTTCTTTTCATTTCCCTCATGCCGTTCATTGCATTCTGCGATCACGCTCTTCAGACTTCTCACATCAACTAATGCTGTAATACTGTCTGTATAAGCTGCTTTCTTTGCTGCGATCTCTGTCGGATTAACTCTTGTAGTATTATCTGCTTCGATCAGATCACTCAGAGCTTTCTTTGCATCGGTATATGCTTTGGCAGATGCTGTCGTATAATCATCTGCATTATACTCAACTCCTGCCTGAAGCTCCAGTTCAGCAAGTTCTCTTTCTACTTTTGAATACTCAAGAGCTGCTTCTTTTTCTTCAATCTGAGTCTTCAGCTTTTCTGCTGTATCCTGGGAAAGATTATCTGTATCTTCCAGTGCTGCCACAATCTTATTGAGTACAGTTTCATATGCTGTAAATGTCTTGGCTGTATAAACTTCAACCTCTCCGTCTTTCTGGCTCTTCTTCTCTGCAACTGCCCTGCGAAGTGCCTCAAGAACTGTAGCATTCGCTTTTACTTTTGCCTTACTGCATGCAGTCTTCAATGCACCTGCTGCTGTATCAACTGTATCCTGTGTAGCATACTCATTCGTTTTCAGTTCTTCAGCAACTGCTTTCGCTTTATCTACTGCTGCTTTAGAATCTGTTGTCCAGTTTGCTGCATCACTGCTTCCTGTTGCCGCAATCGCCTCATCCAGCTTTGTCTTGTCAACTGTAGCTGCTGCCTTACTGCTTGTCTTGATCATTGAAATTTCCGGAATATTTTCACCCCAGGTTACTGTTACATCCAAAATTCTTTTATCTGAAGCTACAGCAAATTCATTGATTGCCTGGCTCAGTTTACCAAGTGTAACTCTCTGGATATTACTTCCATCTTCATTTGCAATTCTTGCAGTTACAACTGCATCAGATGCTGCTCCATTCTGGATCATACGGATCGTTCTCTTTGCCTCCAGATCAGAAATGCGATAAGTAAATGATCCATTTGCTTCTGACGGCTTGTATACCGTACGGTAATCTTCTTCAAATACATTGGAAGGTACTTTTCCTTTTTCTTCGATCACGGTCGATACGATATCTCGATTTGACTCTGTAGAGATATAGGCTCCACCATTGATCTGGATCTCATAGAAATCAACCCATCTGTAACTGTATGTCTTAAGCGGTACAACTCTTAAGTAACGTCCGCTTACATTCAGCCCGGTCTGCTCTGCATACATATTTCCAGGATTCTCACTGTCATGTGTCAGAGCTGCATAATCTTTTGCTGTATCTGTATTGGCTGTATTCTCGAAAGAATTATTTCCTACAGTCAGCACTGTTGTCCAGTTTGCTGCATCAGGATCATTTGCTACTTCAAATTTTGCATAACGCAGGAAATCAAGGCTTGTCTCTTTTACATAGTAACGGATGGACTTGAAGTCGATCGTCTGTCCAAGGTCAAACACGATCTTCTTTCCGCTATCCTGCACACCTGTGATCGTTCCATATGTTGTAAGGTCTCCGTCAAAAACATTATTGACGTTTCCACTTCCACGCATATCACGGCTTGCATCGTTCTGTGCAAAATCACTGGTTACTGTCTTTTCACCAATAAATTCATACGTTACTGTGAAAGCATCCCAGCTTACATCCACTGCTGCATCTGTATCATTATAAAGTCTGATATAACGTGCATCGGCTGCCTGGGACGGATCTGTTACCTTTGTCCACTCTACCCCATTCATAGAAGTCTGTAACTTCAGTGAAGTTCCTGTCGGACTGGTAATTCCTGTCACCGCCTTGATATGTCCAAGATCGATTCCGATATACTTTCTGGCTCCTACGCTTAAGGATGCTGCATTCAGTGATACAGTTCCTTCTGCTGCTGTTCCAAGGACCTCACAGTTCTCGATATTTGTAAATACGTTATCTTTTGTTCCTGTATTATTTACTCTTTCTGTTACCGTAAATTCTGAGAATCTCGCCCAAGTCTGTCGATATTCCAGATTGCGGATACGGATATACTGTGCAGAAAGTCCGTTTAATTCAATATCCAGTACATCAGTTCCTGAAGTTGTTCCTGTATGGGATTCATATCCCGGAACGGCTGTCCAGCTCGTTCCATTTACAGATGTCTCAACTGTATATTTTACAAACTTATCACCATTGGACGGTGATCCTACTGCGATATGTACACTTTCCAATGTTGCAACCTTTCCAAGATTGTATCCAAGGAAATCATCTACATTTACAGCATCACCAGTACCTGTATTAAACCAGATAAATGTACTGTCATTTCCGTCACGAAGGAGTGATTCTGATCCCTGGTAAACACTCCAGCGATCCGGCTTCATTAATGTATAACTGAGTTCGCTGTCGTCGCCGTCATCTGTATTCTCATCTTTGTTGATCGTGATCTCATTAACCTGCAGCCATGCATCTGCTGCATTGTCTGCTGTTGCAATCAGGCGGATACCCATTGCTTCAAAATCTTCCGGAAGATTTTCTTTTGCAACACTTACTTCCTGGTTCTGGTTTCTGACACCTGCAAAACTATTGTTCATGCCTATAAGCTCCAGATCTTTCCAGGTCTTTCCATCGGTTGTGTACTGCAGCTTTGCCTGATCCATATGATCTTTTCCTGCTCCAAGAAGGAACCGGATATCATTGATCTTGATTGCCTTGCTGTAACTTACTCCGATATAGGTACCTGTTGTAATCTTATTCGGTGTCTTATAAATCGCACTTGTGCTGTCATCTCCGTCAAATAAGTTATCCGCAGAGCCTGTCGGTGTGTCTGTACGGCTTGTGATGTATTTACGGATCACTTTGTCCGGATTCAGGGCAAGTTCTGCTTTGCCTGATACATATTCAGCCAGTTTTTTAATAAACGGAACAATATGCTGTACTCCGACTTCTGCGACTTCCTGATAATTTACATACAGGAAATCATGCGTCTTGGACTGTGCGAATGCCGTTTCTCCTTCTGTATTGTATTCCACAACTGCGGATACATCTCCGTTCAGAGAACTCTTTACTCCATTCAGGTATGCAATCGCTGCATCTGTTGTATCTTTCCAGCAATCCAGCCAGTAAACAATCTGATTTCTGATTGCCTCATTACCTGATTCTTTATACAATGCTGCTGCATCCTGAAGTGTCTGGAATTCCTGGATCAGATCATCCACATCTGCTTCTGTGACCGTTTCCGTTTCCAGTTTATCTTTAAATGCGTTGAGTTTTTCCTTCAGTTCTACTGACTCCTGAAGCTCAGTTACACGGCTGTCCATATTCTGATTGATCATATGCTTGGACAACTCTCTGAGTGCATCACTTGCTTCTGTCTCTACTGCCGAATTATGATCTACAAATGAAAATGCGTCTTCCCATGTCTGATCTGCATCGGCATCTGTATCCCAGATATTCCATGCATAGGATGCATTTGCAAAAATAGCTACTTTACTTGGCTCTGACTGCTGCATCGGGTTCAGCATGATTCCCTGAATCTTAGACGCATCAACACCACCATGAAGGAATGTGCTGTTACCACCCATGATCAGATGCTTATGTGAGTTATCTGAACAAGGCCAGTTGATCCACATGAAAGGACCTCTTCCTACATTATTTGTAAATGTAGTAGTAAAATTATTTGTAACCTCACCCCAGACACGTCCACCGGTCATAACGATCTGTACATTTTCCGGTACACTCTTCAGGGCCTGAAGTTCACTGGAACTTCCATTTCCCATATAATCATACGGAACGAACGGAAGTGTCATCTTCATATCAGGGTATTCCTGCTTCACCTCTGCCAGCCAGGTACTCATATCGTTCAGAAGTCTTACTTCATTTGCTGCTCCCGGATTTACAAAGTCATCCGCAAGAATCGCAATCTGACGTACTCCTGCATCAATTACCTGCTTAAACTTTGCTTTCAATTTTGCAAGATCTTCATTATAGTGTGCATCTGTATCAAAGCGGAAGTTATTTCCACTCGGAAATGGATGCAGGGCATACACAAATCTGCACTTGGAAGCATTTCCAGCTTCTGCAAGTGGTCTGATCTTACTCTCTAACTCTTCATCTGTATAGAGTTCATTCCATTTCGTTCTGTGTTTCGGATCATCCTTTGGTGCATAGAAATAAGCATTTAACTTATAGTATCCCCCCCATGTCATCAGATTCACACGATCCTCTGTAGACCATGGATTTCCATAATATCCTTCAATAAATCCACGGCTTACAACATCTGCATAATCTTCAATCGTAAAATTTCTGATCGACAGGCTCTCTGTCTGTGCAAGTACATGATACAGTGTCGTCAGTCCATAAAAACTTGCATCTGTATCTTTTCCCAATACAGCAATCGTATTGTTGTCACTTTTCAGGAAATAGGAATCGGTATGATCAAATAATGAAGTATCTACATGATATCCATCTACGATCTGATCATCTACTGTTCCGTCCGATCCGTAAACTCCTACATAAATGTTCGTTGCACCACTCTTTTCTGCATCTGATTCTGTCACATTCAGACCTTTCAGTTCTGCAGTCTCTTTAAGTCGTGCTTTTGTTGCATCGTCAATATCCTCATCATAAATGACATTGACATTCTTTTTCAGGATGTAGCTTCCATCCTGATACGTCATTTCCTGAGGATTCGGATAAAGCTTATATGTAACTTCTTCCGCTTCCTCAGCCTTTGCCGGTATTGCAGTCATCGGCAGAACCATTGCCACCGCCAGCACTGCTGCAAGTACCTTTTGGACTCTTCTTCCTTTCATGATTCTTCCTCCCTTGCAAAATTTAATTTTATTTAACTATTAAATAAAATCACGCAAGTATACAAATCTATTATAACATTACAAGATTTTTTTTCCTTGTCATTACCGTTACTATTCTTCCTTATTTTTGTCTAATATGGAACTAAAAATCACCGGATTTTCAGATACTTCTCTTTAAAATCCGGTGGTTTTCTCCATCTTGAAACTATTCTTTTAATATTCAAATACAGCAACGCCATAAGCAGGGAGCGGATATGCAAAAGAATATTTCTGACCGTCGCACTCTTTCTTCACCGGCTTATAGATCTCGGTTCTCTTTTCTCCGGAACCTCCATACTCTTTCTCGTCGCTGTTCAGTACCAGCTTACACTGCCTCTTCGTCGGCACTCCAACCCGGTAATCTTCTCTTGCTACCGGAGTAAAGTTGCACACAAATAAAAGATTCTTTTTCTTTCCCTTTGAATGTCTGACAAAACTGAAGATACTTCTGAAAATATCATCTTTATTGATCCATTCAAATCCGGCCGGATCATTATCCAGCTCATACAGTGCAGGATTCTTCTTATATAAATGCAGAAGATCTCTGTACCAGTTCTGGATCTGCTGATGTGGTTCTTCTGAAAGAAGGAACCAGTCCAGTTCTCTCTCCTCGCTCCACTCACGCAGTTGTGCAAACTCCTGTCCCATAAAAAGAAGCTTCTTTCCCGGATGTCCTGTCATAAATGCATATGCTGCCTTGAGATTGGCATATTTGTCAAAGCCTTCTCCCGGCATCTTATTCAGCATGGAGCATTTCAGATGAACGACTTCATCATGCGAAAGAACAAGGATATAGTTCTCCGAATATGCATACTCCATGGAAAATGTCATCATATGATGTGCATTTTTCCTGAAATACGGATCCAGCTTCATATACTCTGTAAAATCATGCATCCATCCCATATTCCACTTCAGGCTGAATCCCAGTCCGTCATCCTCCGGGTTTCCTGTAACCTTTGGCCATGCAGTGGATTCTTCTGCGATCATCATCGTCCCCGGATTTCTTCCAAGTACAACAGAATTAAGATGCTTGAAAAACTCAATCGCCTCAAGATTCTGATTTCCACCATACTTGTTTGGAACCCACTGTCCGTCCTGCTTTCCATAATCAAGATAAAGCATGGATGCCACTGCATCGACACGCAGTCCGTCCACATGGAAATGCTCGATCCAGAACAATGCATTTGCAATCAGGAAATTCCGTACCTGCGGCTTTTCATAATCAAAGATCTTCGTTCCCCAGTCAGGATGCTCTCCCTTTCTCGGATCTGCATACTCAAAAGTCGGTGTTCCGTCAAAATCAGCCAGTCCGTGAGCATCCTTCGGGAAATGTGCCGGAACCCAGTCAAGAATCACACCAATCCCATTCCGGTGCAGATAATTGATCATATAAGCGAAATCTTCCGGTGTTCCATATCTGGAAGTCGGTGCAAAATAACCAGTTACCTGATATCCCCATGAGCCATCAAATGGATGCTCCGCGATTCCCATCAGTTCTACATGCGTATACCCCATCTTTTTTACATATTTTGTAATCGCTTCTGCAAATTCACGATAAGTATAAAATCCCTCATCTTCCCTTCCCGGATGCCTCATCCAGGAACCCATATGCACTTCATAGATGGATAACGGATTTTCTTTATTATCCCATTTTTTTCTGCTTTCCATCCAACGGTCATCCGTCCATTTTAAATGAGAAATGTCCGTAATCCTGGAAGCAGTTCCCGGCCGAAGTTCTGCATAATTGGCAAATGGATCTGCCTTATAGATCAGCTCTCCGCTCTGTGTCTCAATACAGTATTTGTACATCTGTCCGTCTTTCGCTTCCGGTACAAAAACTGTATAGATTCCTAATGGCTCCCTGCCGCTCCATCCTGTCCGCTGCAGCATCCCATCCATTAAACTCTCCGATCACTGAAACACTCTTTGCATGTGGAGCCCATACTGCGAAATAAACACCCTTTTTGCCTGCTGTCACTTCATGTGCACCAAGCTTCTTATAAATCTCATAATGATTCCCCTGCCCGAAAAGGTAGTGATCCAGTTCTCCTATCTCATAAGGCTGCAGTTTTTTCACTGCCTTCTTCTTTGTAACCATAAATCCACCTCACTGCTCGAATTCTTTCATTGCTTGGGATTTTGCTCCCAACATCATAGCATCATTATACTTGATGTACCTGAAAAAAGAAAGAGAAAACATATTTTTGCACAAAAATAGACAGCCTTTCCCAAGACTGTCTATTAATTCTGACTAAATTTTGTCGTTAAATGTTGAAATCTCGTTCGGAAAGAATAATTCTGTCCGACGAATCTGTATTTCTTCCGAATACTCTCTTCACCAGCTTCTTGGCTGAAGCTTTCTGTGAATGTGCGATTGCCTTATCCATTACTTCTTTTACTTCCGCAACAGTTACTGAATGATCTTCTCTCTGAAGAGAATCAATGCAACTGTAAAGAGCAAGAATACCCATTTCATCAATCTTGTAACCATTCTCCTGGGCATAAGTCTGACCAAATGTTACAAGCTCATCATTAATGAAGATCGGCACTTCCAGACGGGAAGTAAACTTTCTCCTGAACTCACGGTTGGAGGAAAGCAGACGATCTAACGGCTTTCTCTGTTCCTCAAGCACGATCAGAAGTTCTCCTGTATCACGCTCCATTGCCCTGTTCAGCTTGGCGACTGTCTTTTCATTCATCTTTCCTGCTTTTTCAATGATCAAAGCACCACCGTATAATTTATCGAAAATATCTCCGATCTTTTTCTTATTCAGGGACTCTCCTGTCACGATTGCTACCTTACCCTGACGGCTCTCTCTCTGCTTCTGGATTGCTTTAACTACATCTACTGCAAGAACAGTCTTGCCATTTCCTTTATCTCCAATAATCAGGAGATTTCCTGTCTTCGACGTTCCCTTCCGGTTTGTACAGTTCTTATCCTGCTCCAGAACATCTACTAACTGTTCGCTCATGCCACGCACAGGAACAAAATAAGAGAATAATTTCTTCTGTTCTTCTGTCAGGCCGGCTCTTGTACCGATTCCGCTCTGAGTTTCCAGATCATATCTTCCATGTACTACAAATCCTGTATCCATGGATAATGCATCTGAAATTTCATCCAGTGGCAACGGAGAAGTCTTACCTGTAGCGATCAGCTTTGCAGTTTCCTTTCTGCTCAACGGTGTCGTAGCCGACATGATATCAATTCCATCATCTTCGTCCGGAATCTCCCGATCATCCGGCTCTTCACTGTGCTTCGGATCTACCTTGAATTCATCTTCAAAATCAGGTGCATCTTCCTCGTCCGGTTCTTCGTCCGGTTCTTCTTCGTCTTCATAGTAGAATTCCTCATCATCTGCTAACTCATCATCATCCGATTCTTCATAATAAGCTTCATCGTCATCTTCATATTCGTCATCATAGATTTCATCTTCATACTCATCTTCATCATAGGATGTATATTCATCTTCTGAATCGTCGTCTTCGTAAGATTCATACTCATCTTCTTCTGAATCGTCGTCTTCGTAAGATTCATACTCATCTTCTTCTGAATCGTCATCTTCGTAAGATTCATACTCATCCTCTTCTGAATCGTCATCTTCGTAAGATTCATACTCATCTTCTTCTGAATCGTCGTCTTCATAGGACTCGTACTCATCCTCTTCATCCTCTGACTCTAAGAAGTCTTCATCTTCAAATAAATCTTCGTCTTCCTCCGGCAGATCATCTAAACGGAGAGATTCTGTCACTTCTCCCATATTTTCATGCGGTTCTTCCGGTGCTTTTTCTATCTCTTTTTCTTCTGGCAAAGACTCCTCTGCCGGAACTGCACCTTCAATTTCATCAATCAGCCGCTGAATATCAGGAGACAGGATTGGAGTATCTTCCGTAACCTCGTCTTCCGGCTCTTCTTCGTATATTTCCTCAGCATCCGCCTCAACGACATCTTCTGCTGATTCTTCAATCGGCTCTTCCTCGGCATCTTCTAATATATCTTCTGCTTCGTCTTCGTCCGGTTCTTCCTCGTACGTTTCTTCTACCGACTCATCATATACTTCTTCCTCGGCATCCTCAAGCAACGCCTCTGCTTCTTCCGAATCCCAGTCAGATAAAATCTCTTCAAAACTCAGCTCCTCTGCATCCGCTTCTTCAAAGGATTCTGTATCATCTTCCCAATCCTCAGCAGGTGAATCCTCCAGGAAGTCTTCCGCTTCTTCCATATCGAAGATCTCTTCTTCCGGTTCAGCCGGTTCTGCATCAGCAATTTTTTGCAGTTCTTCTTCTATTGTCCCTGTCTGTGTTTCTTCAATCGGCTCTGCCTCTTCGACTTCTTCCGCCTCTTCTTCAACCGGCTCTGCCTCTTCGACTTCTTCCGGCAGCTCTTCTGCCACCAGATCTTCAAGATTCAGCTCTTCTGCGTCATCTTCCGTAATATCTGTTGTGATTTCTACAGGGATCCGCTCTTTCTTATCTGCCGCTTCTTCTGATACTTCTCCAGGAATAAGTTCCTTCATTCCGATTGGCACATCACCTGTATGCTTTTCCTGTGAAATCTGATTTACCATATCAAGATCCACGACCGACTCAATATCACCGATCACACTCTCAAGATCAGAAATATCCGGCTCTTCATCCTCTGCCGCAGATACTTCCGGCTTGCGATGCAGTAACTGTTCCAATGCCTCATCCAGCCGCATTGTATCACCGATCTTTTTCTTTTCCGGCTTACGGACTGGTTTCTCTGAACTTTCTTCTTTTCCTGTATCCTGCTGTCCAATACTCTCAGGAATATCCTCAACCGGCTCTTCTGAAACAGCCTCTGCATGCTCCGTTGCTGCTTCATCCAAATGATCTTCCGGCTCTTTATTTTCTGCAACATACGTCTCAAGATCCGGAATCTCTTCCGTCTCACCGCCATTTTTTTCAAATCTGCGATTATACTTTTCCTGCTGCGAAGGTGTCAGTGGCTTATACTGCATCTTCAATTCCATTGCTTTATATACATATTTGCCTTCACTGAACCACAGGATCAGATCATCACATTCTTCCAGACATTCTGCCGTCATACCTGCTTCCTGATAAAGCTTTGCAAGTTCAAACGCCCATTCTTCAATATATTCTGCCTTCTTAAACTCTTCCAGTGCTTCAATCTGCTGCTCTAACGGAGCCCGCTGTGCCCGTAAGATCTGGTATCTCAGAATATGTCTGTTCGGATCTTTTGGTGCTAACTGCACAAACTCATCATAAAAATCTATTGCTTCATCTACATTCCCCGTCTTCAGTGCAAGAGAACTCAGACGATACAATACCTTCCGGCTTCCTTCTGCCCGATGATAAGCAATCTGCAAAATATCATAGCTTTTCTGATATTCACCGGTCTTTTCATAAATATCACTTACATTCGCAAGCATCATGGCATTGCGAACCCTTCTCCAGTCAATGGAGTCAGCAATCTCTTTTGCTTCCCCGTATTCTTCATTTTGCATAAGCTCTATCATTCGCTCTGACAGTTGCTTATATTCATATTTGTCCACCGCATTCACCTCATTATATTAATGTTTATTCGGTAACTCAAGATCTCTTCATGTCAATTTAACATAAGGCGATACTCTTTCATTAGTGTACCATACCATCTTCCCAATGTCAAAAAAATGCACCTCCAACTACCCTTGAAGATGCATTTTTTATAATATTTAATTTTCTCATTATTTTTATTTTATATTTTGGATCGAAGGTAAATCCTGATACGATTCCTGTAAGACCATTTTTCTTTTACAGCTACTGTTCCATGTTCCTTTACACATCGTTCAGTTCTGTATGTGGTAACTTTATTCAATATATCTGCAACTGCTTTATCTTTTTATTATGAATCTGGTCTTGTATTCTCTCCGTTCCATTTATTTTCATTCTTAATTTTTACCAGATCTGCGAATTAACTTTTGCTCAGGTCTCTTTCTTCACAGGAACCTGCAATCGCCGTACCACTGACATATTGATGAAATTCTGAAACTATACTGTCCATTGGTCCAACCTCCTGTTATCCGTTATTTTTAATCTAATCAGGCATCCGCTTCTTGTACCTTCTTAGTTAAATATCTTTTTTTGATGGTTTTATCTTAACACCCGGGCTTCTATTTGTCAATATATTTATCCGTTTTTTTCGTATTTTTTATTTATTTTTGTTTTTATATATAATTGTTTGAATTTTCAGTTAATTCGTTCTTGCATATCTACGCCTTAATCCTCTGCTGTCAGCTTTTCTTTTACTTTTAAAATTCTTCTGACCGATTCATCAATTCTTTCTTCTGTTAAAGTTCCATTCTGAACAGCCTCTAAAATTCCCTGATATGCCTCCTGAAAATTTTCCGGCATCAAAAGCATATCCCCACCAGCCTCTATAACTTTAACCGAGACCTCTGCCGAAGAATAATGCTGTGAAATTGCCCCCATATTCAATGCATCCGTAATTACAATTCCATCAAATCCCATTTTTTCTCTTAATACATCCGTAATCATAATTTTAGACAGGGAAGAAGGCGTATTGTCTCCTGTCACATTCGGTACTGAAATATGCCCTGCCATAATAATGGCAATATGATTTTCAATGGCATTCTGAAAAGGAACCAGTTCCTGCTGCTCCAGTTCTTCCAACGACTTGTCTGTATAAGCATATCCCTCATGTGTATCTCCGGCTGTTGCCCCATGCCCCGGGAAATGCTTGATTACTCCATACACATTTTCCTCATGCAGCCCATCCAGTACTTTTTGCGACAACGCAGCAACTTTTGCACTGTCATTTCCGAATGATCTTTTTTTAACAACTGTATTTTCCGGGTTAGTAAGAACATCCCCTACCGGTGCATAATCCAGATTGAAACCTAATTCTGCCAGATAATTGCCAATCGTCTGTCCTATTTCGTAAGCTCTTTCCTCATCTGTAACTTCGCACATATCTTCAACAACAGAAACATTCGAGATTCCGCTGCCTGCAACTCTTGCTACAGTTCCACCTTCTTCATCTACACTCAGAAAAATCGGGATTCCACTCTGCTCTGTACTGTACGACTGCGTAGTGTGAAGCATATCTGATAATTGTTGTCTGTCCTCGATATTCCCTGCAAAATAAATCATGCCACCAACCGGATACTGTTCCAGGCATCTTTTTGTCGTGTCTCCCGCTGCCGTTACCTTTCCCATTCCGGTCAATGCTTCCGGCGTAATGATAAATAACTGAGCCACTTTTTCTTCCAATGTCATCCCGGAAATTTTTTCTTCTACCCAGTCAGGCTTCTTCTGTTCCTTTTTATCGGTTGTAGTCTGCTCCACTTTTTCCGTCTTCCCAGCGTATTTTCCGGTTGGGGAAGATTCTTTCATATTCACAAATTTAATACACAATATTAATAGAAAGGCTGCAGCCAGCAGAAAACTTCCGCCGACCACAGCAATAATTTTTTTACTCTTCATATTTAATTCCTGAAATTAACAAATTTCCGCACCTGCAGGCATCTCTTTCTCCGGTGTCATCAGTGCAAAATTTCCATCTGCATCTTCAGCACAGAGCAACATTCCCTCTGAAAGAACTCCGGCAAGCTTCGCAGGTTTCAGGTTGACGAGAACCATAACCTTCTTTCCTACCATCTCTTCCGGCGTATAATATGCCTTAATTCCTGATACGATCTGCTTTACCTGACTTCCGATCTTTACCTGGGAGCATAAAAGTTTTTTCGACTTTTTGACTGCTTCGCAGGCGATGATCTCTCCTACCTGGAACTGCATTGCACCAAACTGCTCGAATGTGATCTCTTCTTTTGGCTCAAGATCAATGACTGCTTCTTCTTTCTTTTCTTCTTTTTTCGGATGAAGTTCCTCTACTTTTTTCAGAACTTCTTCCAGATCCATTCTCTGGAACAGAATTTCCGGTTTTTCTGTCACATGACCATTTCCAAGCTGCTCAAGGATCTTTTTGCTTGTAGATGGCATATATGGCTCAAGAAGTCTTGCACCCTCTGAAATACCCTGGATCAGATTCCATAATACAGTAGACAGACGATCTTTCTTTGACTCATCTTTTCCAAGTACCCATGGTGTAGTCTCATCAATATATTTGTTGCAGCGTTTAAACAGATTGAAGATTTCTGTGATCGCATCTGCCACACGCAGATCTTTCATCTTTTCATCTACTGCCTTTGCAGTATTCTCTACGACTGCCTTCAGGTCAGCATCCACTTCTTCTGCCACGCCTGTATCTGTCACTGTTCCGCCAAAATACTTATTTGTCATGGAAATCGTACGGTTTACAAGGTTTCCAAGCGTATTGGCAAGATCTGAGTTCAGACGCTCTACCATCAGCTCCCAGGAAATCACTCCATCGTTCTCAAACGGCATCTCATGGAGTACAAAGTAACGAACCGCATCCACTCCAAAGAAATCAACCAGCTCATCCGCATAAAGCACATTTCCTTTAGACTTGCTCATCTTTCCGTCTCCCTGAAGCAGCCACGGATGTCCAAATACCTGCTTTGGAAGTGGAAGATCCAGTGCCATCAGGAAGATCGGCCAGTAGATCGTATGGAAACGGATGATATCTTTTCCGATCAGGTGAAGGTCTGCAGGCCAGAGTTTGTTAAACTGCTCAGTACTATTTCCCTCTGCATCATATCCGATTCCTGTAATATAGTTTGTCAGAGCATCCAGCCATACATACACAACATGCTTTGGATCAAAATCAACCGGGATTCCCCACTTAAATGATGTTCTTGATACACACAGATCCTGCAGTCCCGGGAGAAGGAAGTTATTCATCATCTCATTCTTACGGGATACCGGCTGGATAAACTCCGGATGCGTATTGATATGCTCGATCAGACGATCCGCATATTTGCTCATTTTAAAGAAATACGCCTCTTCCTTTGCCGGCTGCACCGGACGTCCACAATCCGGACATTTTCCGTCTACGAGCTGGGACTCTGTAAAGAATGACTCACATGGAGTACAATACATTCCCTCATAGTGTCCTTTATAAATATCTCCTTTATCATAAAGTTTCTTAAAGATCTTCTTTACCTGCTTTTCATGATCCTCATCTGTTGTACGGATAAACTTGTCATAAGAAGTATCCATCAGATCCCAGATTCTCTTGATCTCTCCTGATACCTTATCAACAAATTCCTTTGGTGTAATTCCTGCTTCTTCTGCCTTCAGCTCGATCTTCTGCCCATGCTCATCTGTTCCCGTCTGGAAAAATACGTCATATCCCTGACTTCTCTTATAACGTGCGATCGCATCTGCCAGTACGATCTCATAAGTATTACCAATATGCGGCTTGCCGGATGTATAGGCGATCGCTGTTGTAATATAATATTTTGGTTTTTCTGACATAATTGTCTGCCTCCTTTTAAAAAAAATACCGTCTCCCTGAAGACTTTCATCCTCAAGAAGACGGTTCTGTTTCACCGCGTTACCACTTCTCTTCGTTCCCACTTCACAGTGAAAACCTCCGTGAGTGACCTGCATCCCTCTGCTGCCACTCCTACGCTGTAAAGGGCGAACCCTTTGCAGACTTACCTGAAAGCTCATCTGCACTGCTCAGGAGCCATCTTCCCCTGCCTCCTGTTCATCCCCTCTCAGCCAACAGAACTTTCTTAAGTTCTCCCGGGGATCTCTCTGTAAAACGGTAATCAGGCTACTCTCTCCATCCTTGCTTTTCTACGCTATTCTGCTTTTCGCAATCCTTAGAAAGCGTAGCACACCGCCTCAAAAATGTCAATTCAATCTTTTTGCTTTCTCTTCTTTCTACTGCTTTTTCACTCTCGGGAACCGGATATTTACCCGGAACAAATCTCCATCCAGATACAGGTTGAAAGTTCCGCCCTGCATCGTTGTCAGGCTCTGTGCGATCGACAGTCCAAGTCCGCTTCCTTCAGAACTTCTTGAAAGATCTCCACGGATAAACCGTTCGGTCAGTTCATCTGCCGAAATGTTCAACTGATGTTCAGAAACATTTTTCAAAGACAGATCCACCGTATCTTCTTCCAGCTTCAGATCCGCGTATACCCTTGTTCCCGGCATGGCATACTTGGCTGCATTTCCGAAAATATTCTCCAGAACTCTCCACATTCTTCGCCCGTCTACATGAACAACCGCAGGTTCTGCCGGCAGATTGACGATCATTTTCAGATTCCTTGCCTCAAACTTCTCAGCCATCTCACCTTCCGTCTGCTGGATCATCTCCACAAGATCTACATCCATATACTCCAGAGAAATATTCCCACTGCTTACCTTGGATGCCTCAACAACGTCTTCCGTCAGTGTCTTCAGCCTCTGTGCTTTCGCCTCCAGTATATCCAGATAGCCCTGGATCTTTGGATCTGCAATATCCGACTGCTTCAGGATCGCTACATAATTAATGATCGAAGTCAACGGTGTCTTGATATCATGTGATACATTCGTGATCAGATCCGTCTTAAGACGCTCATTTTTCATTGCCTCTTCTACGGCCATATGGAATCCGTTGGCAATTCCATTGATCATCTCTGCCAGCTTTAAGTTCTCACCTCTTAAGCCTTGCAGCGGGATCTGATATTCCATATTTCCCAATGCAATTTCTTCAATACCTTTTTTCAGTTTCTCCTTGAGTAATAAACCGTTCAGGACAACATAAAATACACCCACGTCTGCCAGTAACACCAGAAGCATTGTAACCCCATTCCTGAACAGCACTGCAATTCCCTGTACAAGGAAAAATCCACATAACAGAAGCACTGTCTTTGTCGTCTTCTTCCGGTTATCATATATTTTATAGATGAACCGCACAATCACTCTCAACAGACTGTTCTTCCACAGGTTTCGTCCCTTGATCCGCTTGATCAGACTCACGTATCCCATAAAGAAGCAGCCCAGTGTAAATACTCCATAAAAATAAATTTCTGCCAGCTCTGCAATACTCAATGACGGAAGATATAAACTTGCTGACATATATGCTGAAGAAACATCCATTCCACGAGCATAATAATACTCAAAATAAGTACCTCCATCCTTCAGATAAGTCGGAATATCATTGATCATCGTATAGATATTTCCATTCCAAAAATGAATCCCGATATAAGAACCAACGATCCATATCAGTACGATCAGCACCGCTGCAATCTCTGTCTTCCAATGATCAAAACCGTTCAGGTGCAGTTCTTCATCTTCCGCAGTTCTTCCTGCCTCCAGTGTCAGCCAGATTGTTGCCCCAAGGAACAGGATAATGCTCAGAACCAACAGCCATGTTGTTCCTTTAAAATACGGGATATTATTATCATAAGCTACCTTATTCTGATAAAACTGATCCTGGATCGTATAAGTTGTATCCACCGCAACCGCAAATACGCTGTTCCATTTCTTTTCACTGCTGTAACTGCGGAGTTTTTCCCATTTATCCGATTTCGATACATTCATATTACTGTTAAAATCTTTTAGCTTTGGATAAATGACCATATATTTAACATCTTTCTCCGAGATCAGATTCTGGACATTTTTCTCCAGCTCTGCATAGTTCTCGTAAGAAGTCTTATTCGTCACTACCTTTTTCGTGTCATTATTCGCATAAATGTAAGTAAAGTTTGTATTGCCTTCCTCTAAATGTTCAAATCCCATCTGATAATTCTGATAATCTGAGTAAATATTCCCCAAAGTATACGCAAGATCATCATAAATGACGGACAGTTTGCCATTCAGACGCGGACTGTTATTCACTACCTGCAAAAGGTTTTCTGCTCCCTGCGGTGCATATTTTTCGATTAATGCACTTCCAAAATTCCAGCAGTCTGTGTACAGGATATTTCCTTCCATGTCCACAATATCAAAATTATAAAAGCCTGAAGATGTATACTTACCGTTCTGAAGTTCCTGCAGAAATCCGTCAACATCACTCCCATCCTGCATGATAATATCAAATACTCCCGACTCTACCCGTGTCATGAAATCACTCGTATAGTAATACTCATATGTCCCTTCAGGCTTCTGACATACGATCACACTGTTCTTCGCATAATTATCGCTCTCTGCACTGTCAAAATCTTCTCCCCAGTTGATCAGTTCCTCCAGTGAATACGCAATACCCGAAACATTTTCTCCGTTGGCAGTATCATTCTTGCTGTACTCCATTACGTCGATCTCTTTGTTCCGGTTCATCATCCCATCTGTCTCAAAAAGATTTTCCAGCCGGATCTGCGTAAGGACATCATCCATGTAATTTTCAACCATGTAATTAAATTCCTGCGATTCCTCAAATGGCTGTTGGCTCATCGTCCATAAGGACGGCAGATCTGTGCTTCCTGCAAGATTCATAAGAGACAACAGATTCGTTATCAGCATTGCACCGCTGAGAATCGCCACAATAAGAACGATCGCCTTTACACCTGTCTTTCTGTACCACTTATTCATATTTCGTCCTTTCAGCCTTTATCAATTTTATAGCCTACGCCCCATACTACTTTCAGATATCTTGGATCTTTCGGATTGATCTCGATTTTTTCACGAATATGGCGGATATGGACCGCAACTGTATTATCCGCACCAATCGCCTCTTCATTCCAAATCGACTCATAAATCTGATTAATAGAAAAAACCCGTCCCTGATTTTTCAGTAATAACAAGAGAATATTATATTCAATCGGCGTAAGCTTCACTAACTCTCCGTCCACCGTCACTTCTTTCAGATCATCATTGATCCTGAGTCCGCCAACTTCATACACTTTTTCCTTTTGTTCCTGGGATGTTCCACCAAGCTCATTATAGCGACGCAGTTGAGACTTGACCCTTGCTACCAGTTCTAACGGATTGAACGGCTTTGTGACATAATCATCCGCCCCGATATTCAGTCCGAGTATCTTATCTGAATCTTCTGACTTTGCAGAAAGAATAATGATCGGTACACTGTTCGTCTCCCTGATCTTCAGAGTTGCCCTGATTCCATCCAGCTTTGGCATCATCACATCAAGGATCAGAAGATTTACTTTCTCTTTCTCCAGAATATTCAATGCCTCAACTCCATCATATGCCTTCAGGATATGATATCCCTCCTGGGACAGATAAATATCTATTGCCTCTACAATTTCTTTATCATCATCACAAACTAATATATTATACATTTCAATCACCTCCCTTTTAGTATACATGATATCGGTCATTTTTTAAAACCAGAGTGTCAAAATCTTAGAATTTTATTAAAAAAGAAAAGTCCGCTGGATTTTCATCCAACAGACTCTTCTCTCTTAAACTTTCATATGGAAAACCGCTTATCTTCTTTTCCTTCTGAAGACAACCGTTCCGGCTGCCAGCGAACCACCAAGCATGAATACAAATACTGCCATATTTGTGCTGTCGCCTGTCTTGGCTGCTGCATTTTGCTTCTTATTTGTTGTTCCGGCATTATGATTCTGATCCTTAGTCGGATTATTTACACCGGCATTTCCGTTATTGCCATTATTACCGTTGTCTCCGGCATTTCCGTTATTGCCATTATTACCGTTGTCTCCGGTATTTCCGTTATCGCCGCCGTTACCATTATTTTCACTCTTTGTTGTTACACTCAGTTCTGCGGCTGCATACTCTGTTGCATTCTCATCATCGCCTACGGCAACAACTTCGATCTGATAAGTCTTACCGGCTTCAAGACCTTCTATCGTATATCCTGTAGCATCTGCCGGGATATACGTCACGTATTCTTTTCCATTTACATAGATCTTGTAACCTGCCAGTCCTGCTGTGCTTGCCGGTCCATCCCATTTCACTTCAACGGAATTTTTCGTAATTTCACCTGTCACTACATTCTCCGGTGCTGAAGGTTTGTCCGGCTGATCCGGCTCTTCTATTTTCTCGAATCTTGCAGTCAGTGTAATATTCTTCGTGATGGCTGTATCGAAATCGAACGCCGTATCACTTCCTTCTTCATACCAGCCAAGGAACTTATAACCCTCTTTTTCCGGATCGGCTGGCTTCGCAGCCTTTTCTCCTTCTTTGACGGTCTGTTCTTTTCCGTCGATCGTAACCGTATAGGTCTTATCTTCTGGCTGATCCGGCTCGCTTCCTTTTTCAAATTTTGCGATCAGGGTCAGGTTCTCTTCCGGAGTTACTGTATAAACGGCTTCATCACTTACCTTTGTTCCAAGGACATCATACCATCCGGTAAATGTAGCACCTTTCTTTGCTGTTGCAGTAAAGGTAACTTCTTCTCCCTGTTCGATCTTTTCTTTAGAAACAGTCGCTGTACCTTCTCCTTCTACATAAGTACTCATACGGAGTTGTGTCTTTGTAAGATCCTGCGTTCCTGTAAGCACTCTGAATTCTGCTGCACTACCGAAACCATTCTGTCCTTCTGATACAACCAGCTTGATCTTGGATGTCTGAACCGGTGTAAAGTTTACCGTTTTTTCTGTACCTGTGCTTTCCCACGTTCCATTCTCTACAAGAGCTGTCCAGTTTTCATCCGCATCCTCATAATACAGAGAATATTTCAGGATATATCCGTTATTTCCCGTCGGTCTCGGCAGATAATAGAATCCGTTCACATCATAGGACTGTCCCATATCAATCGTGATCGTTGCCGGCAGTGCTTTCTTACTCGGAGAGTACTGCGTATGCCAGATCGTTGACCGATCATTGTCAAATGCTGCACTGATTGGTCCGTCACTGTTCTGATTATCTGATGTCACTGTAAATCCGGATGGATCAATCGGTGAAGATTCCCCATCTGACATCGTAGAAGAAAGATTTACATTATCAATGATGGCATGTACCGCATTTGTATCAGAACCAATCCTTGTCAGTGGCAGAGAAAGTGTAGAGCTTGTAATACCGGTCTTCTTCACATCGCCTTCATATGTAAAACTTCCGGTTGCTTTATACTCTTTTCCATCTGCAATCAGGACAGTACTTCCGTTCTTTGTACGGATCTTTAATGTCATCTTCTGATTAACAGGAAGTTTATATCCAAAGGAATAGTCATATCCTTCTCTTGTAAATCCAAGTGTTCCATCTTCCATAATGCGGATATTATGAGTACTGTAGGCTTCATGATCTTCGTCCTTCTCAGCTTCAAAGAGAATCTGTCCCGGTTCTGCCGGCTGAGTCAGTGTGATATCAAAGCTCAGTTCTTTCTCAGGTCCAACTTTATCCAATGGAGTAGAGATATAGCTTTCTCCGCCCTTCAGAACAAGTTCTCCATCCTTCACTTCCGCATTCTTTCCGTTCTCTGCATCATATTCATTTGCACTCTTATCTGAAAGTCCATCCTCAAAATCATAGGAAAGAATCTCATCTGTCTCACTGTCTACTTTATCATATGCATTGACTCCTGGAGCTTCACCCACATTCTCGCTCGTCTGCTGTGCTGTTGTAAAAGAAACTTCTCCTGATTTGCCCCACAATGCAGCCGCATAATACGGTGCAGCATCATCGAAGCGATCATAGATCTCCATCTCAGTCAGTCCGTTCGCTCTCTGATCAACCATATCGTTCCAGATCGCATAAGCTCCTCCCAGTGTCTGTTCAGAACCTGACGGAACACCCATACGTGTAGCCGGATCATAATTATACATGGACTTGCGGCTCAGATAATCAGCGTAATATCCTGCTGCCGGTACGATATATACACTTCCGTCATTCATATCGATCAGATCATAACCCTGCTGATACATGGATTTCGGATTTGCCCATCCATCGTTCCAGATGTTCATCTGAACACCTTCACTTCTTACAGATGTGCTTCCGTTTCTTGCTGTAAGACTTCCCCACAGACGAACAGTATTTCCATTATCCTGGATATAAGCCAGAAGGTCATCTGTAAACTTACGGAACTGCTCTGTATACTGTCCATCATACTCATCTGTTCCGATATTCACTGTAGTATCCTGGTCAAATACCGGATCATCACCCTTAATATACTCATCCCAGATGCTCTCAATAAATGCCAGTGACTCATCGTACTTCGTGCTGAGGTTGAAATGATCATTCTGGCGTCCTGTCGTTCCGAATCTGAGATCCGGTCTTACCTTTGTAAATGACAGAGAATGTGCAGGAGTATCAAATTCCGGGATAATATCCAGTCCTAACTTCCGGTAATTCTGGATCATGGACTTCATCTCAGCCTTGGTATAATACATATCGTCACTGGTCAGGTCTGCCTGATTCAATCCACCCTCTTTGACATCAGACTCCATACGGAATCCCTCATAAGCTGACATTGCACCCTCTGAGGTTGAATAATTTTCAAGGAAAATATAGTTATCGTTCAGATGAAGCTGCAGGTCATTCATCTTATACCACAGCATTGTCTTTGCAACTTCCTGAAGTGTCTCGCTTTCAAACGGTCTTCTTCCTACATCCAGCATAAAGCCTCTGACTTCATACTTTGGATAATCCCTGCATTCGCCCTTCGGGATTGTCGTACCATTCTGCTTCAGGATCTGAAGGATTGTTCTTGTAGACCAGTAAGCTCCTGCTTTCTGCTCTGCCTTCACTTCCACTTTATCCGTTACATTCATGGAATATCCTTCTTCTTTCAGCCCATTTCCGGCTGCCTCAAGTGTAAAGAAGAAGTCTCCTGCTGATGCCTGATCCGCATAAACAATCTCGATGGATTTTCCCGTGATCTCTTTATAATCGTTCTTAAATTCTTCAGCCATTGCAGATAATTCTGCCTTATCCTTTGTTGCTACAACGATACGGCTGGAATCACTGATCTCAAAGGAACCACCCTTTGCACCTTTCCATTCTGCCAGTTCCGGGATTACGTTCGGCTTTGCATTATCTCCGTCTTCTGCCGTATACTTTCCGGTTACAGTCATAGTATATTCTTTGGAATCTACTGCCGTACTGTCGTCACCGGCTTTCTTTACATTGAAGTTCATCTTCACAGTCTTTGTAACAAGCGGCTGATAAACTGTCAGATCCCTGTCTACGATCTGCTCATAATCTGCACCGACAAAACTGATCTCATATCCTTCAGGAACTTCCGGCATTGCCAGCTTTCCTGATGCTCCATCAATACTGGAAGGAACTTCCAGGCCGTCTGCAACTTCTTTCGGAGTTCTCTCCGGCTCTGTCGTAGCAAGCTCTGCCTCATAAGTTTCAAACTCATAGACTGAAACGGTCGGCCAGCTTACAGAAGCACTTCCCTCCGGTGCTCCCGCCTGATCAAAGGATTCAATATATAATCTCAGATATCTTGTCGTTACTGCTTCATCAAATACGATCGTCTCTCTATAATCTGAAGGACTTGCCGTAAATGCTTTTACCGTCTCCCAGTTCTCTCCGTCGGAAGACTTCTCGATCCGGTAGGCAGTCGCATTCTTTCTCTCCCAATGGATCTTTGCTGTTCTGATCGTCTTCTCGCTGCCATAATCCAGCTTCAGCCAGTGTGATCCTGTTGCCGCCGGACTTGCCCAGCGGGTCGTATCATCGCCGTCAACTGCCTTGGAGGCATCTGTTCCGGTTGTCTCACTTCCGTCTGCTGTTGCAGTTGCAGCGGTACTCAAATTCTCTGCTTCTCCAAGGATCTCAAACTCATACAGGGATACTGACTGCCAGCTTCCCGGATTTACTGTATAACCATTGACTGTCAGCTTTACGTACTGAGCCGTCACAGCCTCATCCAACTGGATATCACTCGTAACTGATGTAATATTTTCTCCGTCATTTTTTACGTAAACATCCCGGTATTCTCCATCTTCTGTATCACATACAGAAATCTTGAAGTTCGTAATATTCGTTCTTTCCCATTCGATCACAAAATGATCAAATGTCTTCTGTGTACCGAGATTCACCGTCAGCGTCCTTGCCGCCTGACTTGTACTCTGATTCGTTGCCCATCTCGACTGATCTGCCTTTGCAGCATCTCTGTTGACGATTCCGTCGATCGCCTTATCTGCTCCCCAGTAATTCGTCTCCTGATCACTGACGGTTGCCGTTCCACTTAATGCATAATTGATCTCATTATTTGCCGCAGCACTTACTGTGGCCGGTGGAATGATTGTAACACCACTCAAAACCATGGCAGCAGATAAAACGCACGCATTCATACGCTTTACTGTCTTTAATTTCATTCTTCCTCTTTCCCCTTCCTTTTAGATAGGATATTGTATGGTTTTGCCTTAAAAGTAACAATCCATTTACATAGTTTATATTAATTATCTCATTCATTCAGAAACTTTGCAAGGAGTTTTTATTTGATTTGCACAAATTTGTGGTTGTTGGGGTGATACGCTTGTAGATTAGAAAGCTTCTTTGTGAAGAAGCGGACGCGGAAATCAGAGATATTCCTTCGCGGTGCAGGCCCGCTTTACCTCAGCCCGTTGACCG
>ENA-OPSC01000392-OPSC01000392.1-human-gut-metagenome-genome-assembly--contig:-NODE-392-length-24136-cov-5.137162_pt1 | contig 24136 bp, 19 predicted proteins | sample MGYA00241800_ERZ501891 | MGnify/ENA primary metagenome ERZ501891 (study PRJEB25962, sample SAMEA2042407) | human gut metagenome | biome: human gut; feature: human-associated habitat; material: faeces...
AAATGATAGCATATTCCGCCAGCGACAGCCTGTCGTCCTTCGTCATCGTGTCGCTGTTGGTCTTAGTATAAAAATACGGGCGCAGCTCCTCCGGCAGCAGATAGTTGAAAAACGTGGTCTTGTATATGCCCTGACGTCCTATCAGCACCATTATCACGTTGTTCACCACCTCCTTGTCGAGCAGCGACGCCACCATGGCCACGAGCCATTTTCTGAAACACATGTCAAACAGGCCCTGCGGGTCTTCGGTGTCATCCCATAAGTCGCCCTTCCTGACGTGCACCATAGCCGTCAGCGTGCCAATATGGTCGGTGGTGCCGTCCCATTCGGGCAGATTGTCAAAATACTCTTTAAACGGGTTCCATTCAGCCACAAATTCAGACCCCAGCACACTGTGCACATCGCAGCTTTTGGCTTTTATGCCGCTTTTGCACATCCTTGACCACAGCGTGTTCTCGTCGCGGTCAGTAAGCTCTCTGAATCGTCCGGCTCTGTCGCCGTTGTCGTTGAAGTTAGTCTCTATCTTTCTCGTGATGATGTTGAATCTGAATTTTGCCTGACTGTTAAGAAAACTCTCAATATCGTCCACCGACGCATAGTCTGCCTTCGGCCTGCCGCTTTTAGCGTCAGCCTTGCGCCTGCGCTTGCCGTCGGTCTGGTCATTGCGTTTTAAGGCATTGATAGACAGCGAGCCAAACTCGTCAGTGTGTGAGTAGCACGACCTGAATATACTCCTCACGTCCTTTTCGTCATAGTCGCTGAAGTTGCTTACCGCCCATTGTGTAGCCTCGTTCTCGTCTATGCCGAGCATGTTGAGATAATATCCTGTGCGCGACACATATCTGTTGTATGAGCCTTTAATATACCTTACTCCGTCGGCATCGAGTCTTTGCTCTATGGCATCTATGGCGTTGCCCAACACTGGGCGTCGTCCCTGGGCCTTTCTGTTTTCCTTTTTCGTGCCGTCCTTGCTGCGGCTTATCACAAAAGGCACACAGTCTGGCTTCATGACTGCTTTTTCGTCATGACATAACACCGACAGCCGCCCAAGGTTCTTACACTGTCCGTCGGCTTCGCATCCCAGCAGACGCGCAAAATAGGCATTACCCTCAGCAAAGGCCCTGTCATACATCTCTGCCATGCCTCTGGCGTCGCCGTTGGCCGGCCATGCTTCACCGTTTGAAGGCTCATAGCGAAACAGCACTCTTACACCATTGCCCGATATAGTCCTGTAAGTCATCATCGTGTGAATGTCGTCTGCGACAGCAGCCATGGCTTTCTCGACATCGTCCACATGGTCAAAGTCGCACATACCCACGCCTGTCAGGCTTACAAAGTTCTCCGGCTTTCTGCCGCCGTTGCACACCACGGCAGGCGTAAATGCCGGCATGCGCTTTTTCAGCTTTTGTGCGTCATCGTCCAGTTTGCAGCTTAAGTAATATCTGTATTTTGCAGTATCTCCGGCAAGAGTGTTTCCGGTAATGATGTTTATTATCTCCTGCCACTCAATGCTCCGGCAGTCTTGGCTGTACATGTTTTTGAAGATAGTAGATTGCATATTATTCTTTTAGATTTAGTTTTTTGCCACGCAGACTATCTGCGATGGCCACAAATATATAACAACATTTTGTAGCATTAACAAAATTGTCCCCACGGGGACAAAAAGTTTTAAAACTACAGTACGAGAGCGCAAAAGTGCAACTAAAGAGCCCCACCAAACCTCCCCCGTGGGGAGGCTTAAGTTTCGATTTTTCTAAGTGAAGAACGAAAAGCAGGATTGAGCAATTAATAATTAAGAAGGTTTGTCCTGATGCTAAGGTCTTGCCTTCAACAATATACAAATAACAATATTGCAATAATGATAAATCTGGCGTAATAACGTGTCAGCAGTACAGAAAAACAAATACATCATATAATATAAAACCGACTAACTCTTAATATCAATCATCGACATCGGTTAATTCATTCTTACTGACTATTTTCTGCTGACCCGTTGCGGCTGACGCCATCGTAGATGTTTAATGCCCTCCACAGCCGGGAGGGCACAAATAAAACAAAAAGAAAAAATATGTTTGACACACTGTCCAGGCAGTTTAAGGAACTACTTAAATTTCCCTTTATCCACAAAATACGTAACGGCAGCAAGCATTATGCCGGCCGCTATCTCGACGGAAAGGCCTATTATTACTACGACGAGCGTGCCGACGGCCGCGTTTATGAGGGCAGCTTCTATTATCTGGGCAAATATTACTACCACCCTCACGGCAAGACGACCGACTATGTCAGTGGCACCTATCTGCACAGCAGCAAGCATGGCCGCTGGAAGTTCCATCATAAGCGCCATGGTTCCAACAAGCTGCTCTACGTCGACTATTTCGAGGGCCGTCACAATGGCATCTATAAGTATAAGTCATCCGGCAAGAACGGCAGAAATGGCATTGACAATCTTCTCTTAGTGGAAATGAGCGACGGTCATCCCTGTGGTGCCATAAACGGTCATTTCTCCGGCGAGATTTTCACCGGCCGCTGTGATGCCGAAGGCCGTCCCGACGGCACATGGACCATGGATCTTTCGCATACACCGGAGTGCCGCATCGACTATGAAGTATGGGATCACGGCCATCTCACGGAGTCATACACCATCGACCTCACCACCGGCACCAGAAAGTCTAACGACAACAGCATACTGGCCTTCCTCAGAAGTTTCGTCTATTACGAGTGTCTCCCCATGGAGCGCCTCATCACTAAAGGCTCCATCGCCTGGCGCGGCAACTTCAAGACGGAAGAGGAAATAAAGTGAATAGCAGTTCGGGCGAAAATGAGAAGAAAACAAAGAATTAGGAGTTAAAGAAGCATTATTAAGTGAAGAGCAGGCTTGAGCAATTAAAAATTAAGAAAGTTAGTCCAGATGCTGACAAGAAGCAATAAAGGCATATGGCTAAACAAAAGCCTCCCCACGGGGGAGGTTTGGTGGGGCTTTTAATTCACGCAGTGCTAGGTTTACCACCTACTTTATAAACTTTTTATATTATATACGCGCAAAAAAAATAAAATGAATATATATACATGCCGATAATTTATTTTATTGCATATATATAAAAAGTTTTGAAAACAGCTTACCACCCTATCACTCTTACAGTGCTCTTGAAGGCTGAAAATGGCATAAGAAACGAATGTAACACGCATATATACAGCAACTTACATCTGTGTGGTTACCCTTTGACAGAGCACTGCAGGCTTTAATCACTACTTGTAGCAAAAAACGCGAAAAAGTCCAAATCTTTTTTGAAATAAAAAAATAAAACCGAAAAATAAAATGTAAATATTTATTTTCAAAATCTTTTTCAAAACCGGAAAAAGATTTTCTGATATAGAACAATAAATGTTGTATAACGAACAAAATATATACAACCTTACTACAAGGTGATTATACAGCCTGTATGTAAAGATAAATTACCAAGAACGGAAGTGAAAACGATGAAGTTATGACAAGAGAACACAAAGCATATGGCCCTAACTACTCTAACTACCGAGAAGCAAAAGTCTCCCCACGGGGGAGGTTTGGTGGGGCTCTTATAACTCATTTGTTTTTCTAACATAAACCGCTGAGTTTCGCAACAGAAAACAGTGAATTTTTAATTAAAAATCAGTTGAAAAATATATCAATAAAATAATTATTATAGATATGAAAGATTTTAATAGCTTACAGATTGCTGTAGCCGGAACAGGCTATGTAGGACTTAGTATCGCAACACTTTTAAGCCAGCACCATAAAGTAACTGCAGTTGACGTAATACCTGAAAAGGTAGAGAAAATAAACAACAAGATAAGCCCTATACAGGATGACTATATAGAAAAATATCTCGCAGAAAAAGAACTTAACCTGACTGCAACGCTTGACGGTGCAGCTGCATATAAGAAAGCCGACTATGTGGTTATAGCAGCTCCGACAAACTATGACCCTGTGAAGAATTATTTCGACACAAGTCATGTAGAAGAGGTTATAGATCTTGTGCTGGATGTAAATCCTGATGCCACGATGGTGATAAAGAGCACCATACCTGTAGGCTATTGTCGAAGCCTTTATGTTAAGTATGCCAAGCGTTTCAAGAACGACGCAAAGCTGCAAGGCAAGAAGTTCAACCTGCTGTTCTCGCCGGAGTTTCTGAGAGAAAGCAAGGCTCTGTATGACAATCTTTATCCAAGCCGTATCATCGTAGGATATCCTAAGCATATTGCAGGAAGTGATGACGAGAACGAGGCTATAAAGGCCATTGCCGGCGATAACCTGGAGGAGAAAGCCAGGACATTTGCCGAACTGCTGCAACAGGGTGCTATAAAGGAGAACATCGACACTCTGTTTATGGGTCTCAAAGAGGCAGAGGCTGTAAAGCTTTTTGCCAACACATATCTGGCTCTGCGTGTAAGCTATTTCAACGAACTTGACACATACGCAGAGGTGAAAGGACTTGACACTCAGGCCATCATTCAGGGAATATGCCTTGACCCGCGAATTGGCACACACTATAACAATCCGAGCTTCGGTTATGGCGGCTATTGCCTGCCGAAAGACACTAAACAGCTGTTGGCAAACTATGCAGACGTGCCTGAGAATCTGATACATGCCATTGTTGAAAGCAACCGCACACGTAAGGACTTCATTGCCGATCAGGTGTTGAAGATGGCAGGCGCTTATGAGGCAAACGGCTGCTATGACGAATCCAAGGAAAAGGAAACCGTAATCGGTGTTTACCGCCTGACGATGAAGTCAAACAGCGACAACTTCCGCCAGAGTTCAATACAAGGCGTCATGAAGCGAATAAAGGCAAAGGGTGCGACGGTAATCGTCTACGAGCCAACGCTCGAAAGCGGCAGCACGTTCTTTGGCTCTAAGATTGTTAACGACATGGACGAATTCAAGTCGATGTCCAAGGCTATCATTGCCAACAGATACGACAGTTGCCTTGACGATGTAAAAGAAAAAGTTTACACCCGCGACCTGTTCCGCCGCGACTAATACACAAAATCTAAAATACGGATAATTATGTTGGATTATAATATAGACCTTTCTGGCAAGACCATTCTTGTTACAGGCGCAGCCGGATTTATCGGCAGCAGCCTTTGTGCCAGATTGCTTTCATCAGTAAACGGCGTAAAAATAGTCGGCATAGACAACATGAACGACTATTATGACGTACGCATAAAAGAAGAACGCCTAAAAAAGCTCGAAGCATGCACAGGCTTCACATTCATCAGGGGAGACATTTCGGATAAATGTGCCGTTGATGCACTGTTTGCCGAATACAGGCCTCAGGTGGTAGTCAATCTTGCCGCACAGGCAGGTGTCCCTTACTGCATAAGCAATCCCGGCGCATACGTGTCAAGCAATCTCATAGGCTTTTACAACATCCTTGAGGCATGCCGTCACAGCTACGGCAATGGTGACGGCGTCGAACATCTTGTCTACGCCAGCTCAAGCAGCGTCTACGGCTCCAACAAGAAAGTTCCCTACAGTACGGACGACAAGGTGGACAATCCTGTAAGTCTCTATGCAGCCACAAAGAAGAGCAACGAGCTCATGGCCCATGCGTACAGCAAGCTGTATGACATCCCGTCTACAGGCTTGCGCTTCTTCACGGTCTATGGCCCTGCAGGAAGGCCTGACATGGCATACTTCGGATTTACAGACAAGCTTGTGTCCGGCAAGACAATACAGATATTCAATTACGGACATTGCAAGCGTGACTTTACATATATAGATGACATCGTGGAGGGCATCTGCAGGGTGATGCGCCATGCTCCTGAAAGAAAGACCGGTGATGACGGACTGCCGGTTCCTCCTTACAGCCTGTATAACATAGGCAACAGCCATCCCGAAAATCTTCTTGACTTTGTAACCATCCTTCAGGAAGAGCTCGTGCGTGCCGGCGTGCTTCCTGAAGACTATGATTTTGATGCCCACAGGCAGCTCGTGCCCATGCAGGCCGGGGACGTGCCAGTAACTTATGCAGACACGGCTCCGCTGGAGTGCGACTTCGGATTCAGGCCTTCCACCTCACTCCGTGACGGCATACGGCATTTTGCCGAATGGTATGCCGGCTATTATGGAACATGCAGAAAATAAATACAATAAATACATAATGGAATATAAGTATCATATATTTGCCCCTTACCGTGTATGCCCTCTCGGAGCGCACGTCGACCATCAGCATGGCATCGTGACAGGCTTCGCCATTGACAAAGGCGTCGATCTCTGGTTCACGCCGTCGGATGACGGACACGTACATTTGGAGTCGCTCATGTTTGAGGGTACTGTAGACTTTAATATAGACCAGGCGTCACAGGTCAAGGAGCATCATTGGGGCGATTATGCACGCGGTGCGAAATATGCCCTGCGCAAACGCTTTACGCTGAAATACGGAATAGAAGGTGTCGTAAAAGGCTCTCTCCCCGTTGGCGGCCTCTCCTCAAGCGCAGCCGTGCTTATAGCCTACGTCATGGCCTTTGCCAAGGCCAACGACATAGACCTGACACCGATGGAGGTGGTAAAAATAGCTTCCGAGGCTGAGCGCGAATACATCGGTCTTAACAACGGTATTCTGGACCAGTCGTGCATAGCCCTTGGACGTAAGGACGGACTGCTGTTTCTCGACTGTGACAGCGACGAGTACCGCGTGATCAGGCGTAACCCTGACATGCCAGACTTTGAGATAGGCATCTTCTTCTCTGGCCTTACACGCAGCCTTATAGGCAGCGACTACAATCTGAGGGTATTTGAGTGCAAGACCGCGGCATGGAACATGCTTGCATACCGTGACCAGCCGTTAAGGCCGTTTGACAGGACATTCCTTCGTGACATTCCAAAATCTGTTTTTGATGAGACACGTGAGGTTATGCCGAAGCGTTTTGCGCGCCGTGCCGAACATTTCTACAGCGAGTACCGCCGTGTACGCCAGGGTGTGACTGCATGGGAAAGCGGCAACCTGCAGCTGTTCGGCAGGCTGTGCTTTGACAGCTGTGAGAGCAGCATACATAATTATGAATGCGGTTCGCCTGAGCTTATTGCCATATATGACATCATGCGTACGCTGCCCGGTGTCTATGGCGGGCGCTTTTCCGGCGCAGGCTTCAAGGGAGCGTGCATGGCATTGGTTGATCCTGAATACAAGAAGGATATCGAGGCAGAGCTGACGCGCCGTTACCTGGAGCGCTTCCCGGAATATGAAAAGACATTCAGGGTATATTTCGTAAAGCCGGATGACGGAGCCCGGTTTATCAAATAATTAAAAACGACAAACTACAGATGAAAAATATAGTAATAGCAGCCGGATATGCAACGAGACTTTATCCGCTGACAGAGAATTTTCCGAAACCGCTGTTGGAAATAGGCAACAGCACTATCTTAGGCAGACTGCTTGATGATATAGACAAGATTGATGATATTGACGAGCATATCATCGTAACGAACCATAAGTTTGCAGGCCATTTTGAGAAGTGGGCAGGAGAGCATAAAATGTCAAAACCGGTAAGAATTATTGACGACGGGACAGAGACTAACGAGACACGCCTTGGAGCCGTTAAGGATCTGCTGCTGGCCATAGACAGCTGCAATGTGGATGACGACATGATGGTCGTGGCGGCAGACAACATACTCGACTTCTCGCTGCAGGGCTTTGTAGACTTCTTCAAGGAGAAAGGCACGTCTGTGATAATGTGCCATAACGAACCCGAACTGAAGAAGCTGCAACGCACAGGAGTGATTGCCGTTGATGAAAACATGAAGGTGCTGCAGATGCAGGAGAAGCCGGAAAAGCCTGTATCAAACTGGGCCGTACCTCCATTCTACATCTACAGCAAAAAGGACTTGCCGCTTATTAAAGACTGCATGAACCACGGCTGTGGCTTTGATGCTCCGGGTAATCTTGCTCATTATCTTTGTGAGAACACAGATATACATGCCTGGATAATGCCAGGGAAAAGGTTTGATATAGGTAGCCTCGATAGTTATGAAGAGGCGAAAAATATGTTTAACATGTAATTTGTATGATTTTTAGTTGATAAATGTTATAATTGTATATGTTATAATGAGCTTAAATAAATCTAAAAAGCAAGTAATTTTATTATATTCTTGCACTATAATTGGTTTATTTCTTGGAGTTTTAGTATCAATAGTTAATACGAGATTCTTGGAACCTTCAAGTTATGGTGATGTACGTTATGTAAATAATATAATCGCATTTTTCTCAGGAATATTCTTATTTGGATATTTTGTTTCAGGTAGTAGGCTTTTAGCTTTGGCTAAAGATAAGGAAGAAGCAAGCAAAATAAAAGGTGGATTGGTTTTCATTTTAGGTATTACTGTATTATTAATGATATTTGTAATGCTGATTAGTGGTATAATACATGACTATTATCTCCATAAAAAAATTTATTATCTATTTTATCTAGTTATACCTGTTTGTGGCTCAACTCTTTTACTTAATTATATTAATACTTCCTCTCAAGGAGATAATAGTATATCAACAATAGCTTTTGCACGTTTATTGCCACAATTTATATATTTAATTATTGCATTTCTTGTTTATAAATATAGTGGCGCATCAGCAGAAAAAATGCTTTTATTACAGAATGGTATTGCTGTAATAGTATTATTATTATTAATTTTTAAGAATTCACCAAATTTTTCTTCATTAAAAACAACTCTCAAGAAATTAAAAAATGAAAACAAACAATATGGCTTTCAAGTATATTATGGGTCATTGGCAAATGTCTCAGTACAATATATAGCTGGAGTTAGTTTAGGTGTGTTTGGAAATGATAATACTAATGTTGGGTATTACACATTAGCTTTAACAGTAACATCACCTTTAATGATGTTGCCAAATGTTATTGGAACAACTTATTTTAAGCAGTTTGCACATCAATCTTTTATTCCTCGTAAGCTTTTATTGGGAACATATTTAATGTCTATTGCAAGTTTATGTGCTTTTATAATATTGATTTATCCAATAGTGGATATATTATATAATGATTCCTATGCCAATGTCGCATTTTATGCAAGTGTAATGGCTGTAGGATTTACATTTCATGGATTGGGTGATGTTTTTAACCGCTTTTTAGGTGCACATGGCAAGGGCGTTTTTTTACGTAATGCAGCTTGGATTAGTGGATCTGTATCTTTATTAGGCTTTACTATTGGTATATATTATTATGGGATTACAGCTGCAATTATCACAAGAATATTAAGTTCATCCATATATTATTTTTATATGCTGTTTTATTATAGAAAGTTTCGTAAAACAGTTCAAAATATTATTTAAAAAAGGATAAATTAAATCAAGATGGTTGCTTGGGGCTTAAAGTTAAAAGAATATGATCGTTTTAGCATATTTTATATGCTCATTATGATCATTTATATGGGACAAGCGACTCCGGAAACGAGTCGCATGACTGGCGGTTTATCAGGAAATCCGATACCTTTATTAATACCAATAATATTGACATTCATTCTATGTCGTAAAAATCCAATTTCTTTTAGAAATAGAAATTTATTTATAATTATTGTACTATATTCAGTATGGTCCATTTGTTCATTATTTAAATATGGAGATTTTTCAACACAAGAATTATCATATCACTTTTTTATTATATATGCTATCATAATAGCTTATATACATAATAAAGTGTTTGGATATAAGATTGTTCCCATATATGAGAACATTATGGTGCTTTTCTGTAAAATTGCATTCTGGCTATGGTTGATTGCAGTATTAGTTCCTGCTTCATCTTTTGTTTTTAGGTTGTTTCCTGAAACGAGTTATGGAAATAGTATTTTATATCTTTTTACATGGATGGATCCTGCTAAAGGACAAGTTTATTCAGGCATTATAAGAAATGCAGGATGTTCTTGGGAACCAGGTCGATTTGCTATTATGGTGGCTTTAGCCATTTTCTGTAATTTGTGCCAAAATGGAATAAAGTTTAAAAATAATAAAAATGTTTGGTGGTTTCTTCTTGCTTTGCTAACTACACAATCTACTACTGGTTTATTTACAGCTCTGATAATTTATTCAATATTTTTCTTAAAAAGATTTAACTTTAAATATATTCTAATTTATACTATTATAATGCTACCGATTGTTTATGGATTACTACAATTGGACTTTATGGGGGATAAAATTGAAGACAGGATTACAAAAGCACAAGATGTTTCTCGATTATATGAACAGTTTGATTATCATAATGTCAATGAAGATGAGGGGACATATTTAGGCTCATTAGATAGGTTTGATGCAATGACTTTTGAATGGATGAATTTGATGCACGATCCAATACTTGGTTATGGTATAAATATCAAACATTCATTTTTCTATACAGATATTACGACAAATTTTAGACTTGCTAATGGCTTGGTGAAAATTCTATCTAATTATGGAATTTTCTTAGGACTATTCTTTTTCTTTATTTTGATAAAATCATCAATTCAACTTGCCAGAGATAGTTGTGAAAAAAGAACTTTAGGCTTATTTTTTCTTTTATGTTTATGTGCTATTTCATATCAAATTCTATCAATTCCTATATTCACAACATTTTGGTTTTATGGTATTTTTAGGCGTGAACATATTTCTTGTAAAAAATTAAATTAATATGATTAACTCAAAAAAAGAACTTGAATTTTACATAGCAGCAGATCGTATAATGAACGGGCTATCAAAACAACGTAAGTTACGTGAAAAATTAAATTTATTTCTAAATCCAAACATGAAAATTATAAAAACTTTACGTTACATGAGAATGGCTTGTTTTTATGCAGGTAAAAGGAATCCAACTATTTTTGACCGTATTTATGAAGGATGGGCTTCTTTTATGTATAAAAGATTATCAATGAGTTTGGGCTTTTCTATCGGTTATAATGTTTTTGGTTATGGGCTTTTAATTCCTCATTATGGTACAATCGTTGTTAATGGAGGTGTTAGGGCCGGTAATTTTTGTGTTCTTCATACTTCTACTTGTATAGGTGGTAGTGGAAAAATAATAGGCGATGGCATGTATTTGGCATCTGGTGCTAAAATTATGGGTACGTTAACTCTTGGTGATGGTGTTTCTATATCAGCTAATAGTCTTGTTAATAAAAGTGCTGGCAATAATGTTTTATTGGTAGGTTGTCCTGCTTCTGTGAAACGACAAAATTATCCATATTGGTGGGAAAGAGATGGAGAACTATATATTAGAAGAAAGACAATGGTTGAAAATTTAAAAAAGCAAATGGGATTAAATATATAAAAATTAATATATAATATGAACATTCATTTCTATGTAAATACTTCTTTCCCTTTTGGTATGGCGGCAGCAAAACGAAGATTATGCTATGCAAAAGGCCTTATGGCTCAAGGACATACTGTGGATGTTGTGATTTGTCAAAAGTGCTTTGATATTGGTAATGATGATGGAATGCCTGAACAAGGAGAATATGAAGGTATTAGTTATGTCTATGTTTGTGGAAAATATAAATATGTTAAGAATAACAAATTTATACGAGGATTAGACTACTTTATATTTGATTATTTACGTTCCTTTCAATATGCACTCAAGCATATTTATCGTGGAGATATAGTGTATGTCTATTATTATCCGATATTTTTACAGATATTAATTTTATTAGCCGCTAAATTAAATGGTGCTAAGGTTGTAAAAGAAACTTGTGAACATCCCTCTGCTTTAGGGAACGTTAATTCAATGTGGCATAAATTCTGTAAATGGTTTGAATATAAATTCGTCATGCCTCATTATGATGGATTTATTGCAATATCTCGTGATTTAAACAAATTTGTTGAAAAATATAAGTCAAAAAAAGCAAAGAGTATTATTATTCCTATATTAGTTGAAGATTCTTTTAGCGATAAAGATATAAGTAATCTAAAAAATGAATATAATGTTCCTTATATTATTCATACAGGAACAATGCTTGAGCAAAAGGATAGCATTTCTAAAATATTACACGCCTTTGCAAGGTTGAAAAGAGAAACAAATACAAGTTGTAAATTAGTATTTACAGGTCCTCAGGCAACAGAAAAATGTAGTTATTTGCCATTGATAAAGAAATTAGGTATTGAAAAAGATGTGGATTTATTAGGATTAGTTCCAACAGAACGTGTTGCTGCATTACAGTATTATGCAGCTATGACCATAATCTATAAAAGTGATAATCTACAAACGAGAAATTGCTTTCCTACAAAATTAGGAGAGATGCTTATCTGTGGAACTCCTGTGATAACAACGACAATAGGTGATGCTAATTTATATTTAGAAGACAAGAAAAGTGCATTAATATTTAATCCTGATGATGAGGACACACTTATCAAATATATGAAGTTTATATTAGATAATCCTCAAAAAGCCCGTATGATAGGTTTAAAAGGAAAAGAAATAGCAATGAAATTCTTTGACCCAATATATCAAGGTCGTAGGCTATCTGAATTTTATATGGATTTATAAATTATAATTATGAAAATCATCTCAAATATTATAAAGCGAATTGTTAAATTCTTTATGTCACCAGAAAAGTATGCAAAATTCATAGGTGTTAATATTGGAACTAATAATTTCATTCCAGATAAAGATTGTTGGTCATCTGAACCATATTTAATAACAATTGGTAATAATTGTGCAATTACTAATGGTGTTCGAATTTTTACACATGGAGGGGCTAGAGTTGCAAGAATGAAATATCCTGATTTTGATGTCTTTGGAAAAGTTACAATAGGTGATTGGGTTTATATCGGAACTAATAGTTTGATAATGCCTGGTGTTACTATTGGCGATGGTGCATTGATAGCAGCAGGCTCAGTGGTTACAAAATCTATACCTTCTGGGGTTGTCGTAGGTGGTAATCCTGCAAAGATTATTTCAACTGTTGATAACTATATAAAAAATAATGTTGCGTTTAATCTTAATTCCAAGCGCATGAGTAATGAAGAAAAAAGAGTATTTCTGCAACAAGTTTCAGAAGAGAAATTTTTAAAAAAAAGAGAACTTCAATAGAATGAATTTCAATTTATTAAGTAAATATCGTATCCAACTTATGGGGCTTGCGGCACTTATGGTAATAGTGTGCCACGCTCCACAATATGGTGTTGCAATGCCATATACTTTAGGTAAGTTGTTAGCTCGTGGTGGATTGGGCGTAGATATTTTTCTGTTTCTTTCCGGATTGGGTTGTTGGTACTCTCTTTCAAAAGGAGTTAATCTGAAGCATTGGTATCAAAAACGATTTATAAGGATATTCATACCATATTTCCTTATGCAGATTCCTTTTTGGTTGTGGAGATTTAGTATTGGTTCATTTTCGTTATCAGAGGAATTTTTGGTGTTTTCTACAATTGAATTTTGGACACGTCATATCGGTGCTTGGTATGTGGCATTGCTATTACCACTATATATTATTACTCCTGCAATTTATAGACTGTTTTTGTTAAAAAATAGATTTCTTATAGCGTCATTATTTGTCGTTGTAATAATAGTTGTTTGTATGTTGAATATTAATATGTTTGCTGGTAAGGAGCATGAGATATTAAAAAATTTACAGTGGACTTTCGGCCGGGTGCCTTCTTTTATTATAGGTATGGCATTAGCACCATTAGTTAAACGAGGCGTTAATGTTAATAAAGTTGTTTTGGTAATATTACCTATATTAATATATTATGTTATTAATAAATTAACATGTCATGAGGCTAATACAGAGTGGTGTCTCGTTCTGCCTACTTTGACCGTTTATGTCATTTTATTAGAGAAACTGAACAAGGCAAGTTATGTATATAATTTTATATCTTGGATGGGGCTAGTATCACTGGAATCTTATTTGGCTAATATATATCTATGTGCCACAATAAAAAAAATTGTAATGCCATTGCGAGATGATTATACTATATTAACAGGAGGATATTTAGAATATACAATTGTGATATTGTTTGGAATATTGTTGTCATATTTAATAAATATTTTATCGAAACAGATTATTTTAAAATTTCATGTGAGTAATTAAATTGTTACATTTTCAATGTGACAAGCTGTTTTTATCATATTTCTTTATCAAGTAAAAGGATTCAATTTTATTTATATATCATGTTCCTAATTATGTTATAAACTTGATTATCTGGTAAAAAAAAATATTGATAATAATACAATTTTAATCGTATTGTCGTAATATCTGTAGTTACATGCTGATGTACAACAGATAGAAAAATCTTATTATTATAACGGGACACAAATTAAAAAACAAAAAATATGAAAAGTTGTTATAGTAACAGAATTATTAATTTCATACGTAGAAAAAGAACCCAATTTTTCACAAGAGTCACAACATCTTGGGTTTATTTCTAATTTACAAGGGGTATCTATTGGGAAAAATTGTATCTTTATGGGAATACCATATATAGAAATCAATAACCGTAGTGAAATTACAATTGGAGACAATTGTGTTTTTAGATCAAGTTATACATCTAATAGAATAGGGCTGAATCATAAGGTTTTTATTTCCACATCCCCTTTAACTAATGAATACTGCTCTATCTCAATAGGACACAATTGCGGTTTTAGTGGAACATCTATAAGATGCTTTAAAAGTATATATAGGTAATAATGTCCGTTGTGGAGCTAATACATTAATAATTGATGGTGATGCTCATTTTGATGATGATAGAACAACACCACCTAGTCCAATAAGAATTGAAGATAATGTTTTCTTAGGAGCAAATGTTGTCGTAAAAAAGGGTGTGTCTATAGGTAAAAATTCAGTAATAGGAATGAATAGTGTTGTTACCTACAATATACCCGAAAATTGTATCGCAGTTGGTTGTCCATGTAAAGTAATAAGAAAAATTTGAATGATATAGATAATGAAAAATTATTTATTATTACTAAGGGATAGATTTGTGTGGCTTATTATAACAAGTGAAATCCCTTATGGAATGAAAATCACGCCATAAAGAAGTAAATAGTCAAGCAGAAGTTACACTTCGTATAATGTAGGCTCAAATGTATCAGCTAAATCAGAAATAACATTCCCACAATTGATACAGTGTAACGCTCGGCTTTTATATCATTTTAATAAAAACTTGTTCTACAGTAGGTGTAGGACGTTTAATATTCACGTATGAAAAAGTTGGTTGTTTTTTGTGTACCTCCTAGTTGTGGTGGAGCGGAACGTGTTACATTAACAATTGCTAAATTATTGGATTTAGCAAAGTTTGATGTAAAGATTGTTATAGTAGGACGAACGAAAGGTGAAATTGTTGATTTTATACCTGATAGTTTTGATGTTATACATGTTAAGACGCGTACAATATGGGATTTTACAACTTGTAAATTAGTGAATTTGTTTAGAAGGATCCATCCAGATATTGTCTTTTGTTCTTTAATGTATTTAAATACAAGAGTGATTCTGGCAGCAAAAATTGTTGGGGATATAAAAATTATAATCAGGAACAATAATGGATTATCTACGGTTAGGTTTGATAATTCATTTTTAATAAAAAAACTGTATCCAAAAGCTGATGAAATTATTCTTCAAACAGAGGAGATGAGAGATGAGATAATGAAATTTGTTAAATTAGACCGTGATAAAGTACATGTCGTTTTTAATCCAATTGATATAGAATCAATAAGCCGAAATTTGAAAAATGTCTCCAATCCATTTGAGAAAAAATATGCAAATTATGTTTTTGTAGGCAGAATAGCATATTGTAAAGGAATAGATGTGTTGTTATCTTCTTTTGCAGCTTTGTTAAAAGAAAATCCTAAATGCAGATTATATTTGGTTGGTAAAACAGATAAGTCAAATTCATATTACTTGAATCTTAAAGAACAGATAATAAAATTAGGAATAGATTCAAACGTAATATGGACTGGCTTTACAACTAATCCTTACAAATATATAAAATATGCAGATTGTTTTGTACTACCATCAAGAATAGAAGGTTTGCCAAATGTTTTGCTTGACGCAATGTATTTAAAGGTTCCTGTAGTTGCATCAAGAAGCGTGCCTGTTATAGATCGTATAGTCCCGTCACAAAGAGGGCTTGTTGTTGATGTTGAAGATGTTGTAGCTTTAAAAGATGCCATGTCAAAGGCTGTAAATATTAAAATACAGGATGATTATAATGAGGGATCAAAAGCAGAGTTAATAAGATTATTTACATAATCACTATAATGGTGTAATTATTATTAGATTAATATAACAATGAAACAAATAATATTTTATGCTCCATTAGGGAGAGGTATTCCTGTAGAAAAAATTGGTGGAGCTGAAGCTGGATGTTTAAAAACAAAAAAGATTTATGAGACTTCAGGAATAGAAGTAATTCCTTTAGACAAACCGACCACCAGCAAGGGAAAAATAAGTTTTTTGATAGGTATGTTAATACTTCCGATTAAACTTATATATTTGTTAAATAAGTATCCTTGTGCTGTATTGCATATTGTTGGTTTTTATACTAAAATTGTTGGTTATGAATGGTTACTAATGCAAATAGGCAGATTAACGAGACATAAAGTAATATATGAGTTGCGTAATGGCTCTATGGTCAGAACTTACGAGGATGGTTCTGAGATTTATCGTAAAATATTAAAAGAACTACTCCTAAAACCGGATGTTGTTTTATGTCAAGGTTTAGAATATGTGGATTTTATAAAGAAACAATGGGGAGTTGAAAGAAGTTATTATCCAAATTACATTATGGATGCTTTCAATCGTAAAAACAATTTAGAAAGGCCGTATCCTTTACAATTAATTTATTTTGGACGAGTAACAAAAAGTAAAAATGTAGATGTTACGATAAAAATTCTTTCTTTAGTTAGAAAAGCAAATATCGATGCAAAGTTGGCAATCATAGGTGGATATAATAAACAATATAAATCAGTTTTAGACGAGATTGTTAAAGACGAAAATCTTTCTGATTGTGTAACTTTTTATGGGCGAAAACCTTTTGATTTTATATCTGAGAAACTTGGTCATTCGCATTATTTTATTTTTCCATCAGAAGAGAAACAAGAGGGACATTCAAATTCGTTAACTGAGGCAATGGGGCTTGGTGTTGTCCCAATTGTTAGTGATGCCGGTTTTAATGCATCAATATGTGGAGTGTCTGAATTAGTAATGAACTCAATTAATGCAAATACATTTGCAAACAAGATAATAGATATAGAAAAGAAGAATTTATGGAGACATTATTCTGAAATTGTTTATAGACGAGTTCAAGAAAATTATACACAAAATATAGTTAGTAAGAATTTAATAAGTTATATTGAACCATTATTTAATTCTTAATATTTATGAGTATAAAGTTGAAGATTGTAGATTTTCTTCGTGGCTTTTCGATCTTTACAATTGTGCTAATGCACCTTGTTCAAAGTTATGACATACCATCATGGTTGATGAAAGCGACGTCTTTTGGAGGTGCAGGTGTGCATGTTTTTATTCTTTGTTCTGGATTCGGATTATATTTGTCGTATTTGCATAAGCCTTTAGGATATAAAGATTTTATAAAGAAAAGATTTGGCCGCATTTACTTTCCTATGGCTGTGGTATGCTTACTTACTGCTGTATGGATGGCGTATCAGGGGAAAGATGTCTTAATGCCTTTATTAGGTAACTTGTTGTTGTTTAAGATGTTCGTTCCTGAGTTGGAGAGTTCTATGGGCGGACAGATGTGGTTTATATCTACAATTATACAGTTCTATATTGCTTGGCCTTTGATTGTAAAATTGATGAATGTAAAAAGAGGCTTGTTATATGCTCTTTTGATCAGTCTGATGTGGTCCACTTTAGTAGGTCTTTTAGGATTTGGTGAGGAAAGAGTGTGGAACAGTTTTTTCCTGCAATATTTATGGGAGTTCTGTTTGGGAATGAAATTGGCGGAAGTTTATTTGAAACGTCCTGCCGCCTTAAATGCTCCGCAATGGAAAATACTTATACCTGTATGTATTGTTGCAATGATGATGACCGGTGTTTTGGGCTGGTGGGGTTTCCCATGGAAACTGTATAATGATATTCCTTCTCTGATAGGATACACATCTTTTGCTATTATTCTATATAAATTGGGCATAAGTCAGATTAATAATTTTTTTGTGTTTACAAATAAATTCTCTTATGAATGGTATTTGGTGCATATACTTATATTCCAGATAATTAGGTATTTCATTTCTGGAATGTATCATATAGGTGTAGAAATATTTACATGTTTATTTATTTCTTATGTTTTTGCCATAGTATATGCTCATTTATTTAAAATGAAGAAGATGAAAATCAAATATTAGAAGGATTTATTGTTTAGATGTAATTTAAATTTATGGATAGCTCAGGTTAATAATTAAGTTTTAAGTTGACTTGAGATAAAATTTAAAGAGTGATAAAAAATATTATTGTTAAGTATGATTGGAAAGAGAGATTATAGTATAGATATTTTAAAATTTCTAGCAGTATTTTTAATCATTAATAGCCACATGGATGCGTTATATACAGATTATAAGATATTAGCTACGGGAGGTACTCTTGGTGATACTTTGTTTCTTTTCTGTTCTGGATATACTCTTCTGTTAAGTAAACAAAATATAAGATTTGATAATTGGTACAAGCGCAGAATAAACAGAATATATCCTTCTGTTTTAGTTTGCGCGTTAATGGGAGCACTTTTTAAGTGGCAATCAGACATAAATATTTTAAAGCTTGGTGGTGGAGAATTTGTAATTGCCATTATGATTTACTACATACTGATTTATTTTATTAAAGTTTATGCCGTTAATAAAATACCATTGGTATTATTAGGTGTATTATTGGTGTCTTTAATAATATATATATTGTTTTTCCCATATAAAAATGAAACAGGCGAAAAAGGTCTCTATGGTATAACCACTCTCTATCGTTGGATCCCGTATTTCGCATTTATGCTTATGGGAGCTTATATAGGCATTAAACGTAAGAATTTAGTGTTTAAACCGATTATTGATTTTATAAAATTATTTATATGCCTAATATTATTTTACGGCATCCAATATGCTGCAAAAAAAGATGTAAGTGTTGCCCCGTATCAAATAGTAACGCTTTTACCATTAATGGGTTTTGTATTTTATTTTTATAAATGGTGTAATGCTGATTTTTGGAGCAAAATATATCAAAATAGTAGGTGTCATGATATAATAATGACAATCTCTGGTCTTTGCTTAGAATCATATCTTATCCAATATAGTGTTTTCACGACATCAATGAATAATATATTTCCTTTAAATTTGCCGATTATGATTCTAATCGTATTATTGGCTGCTTATATATGTAAATGTTTGTCAAGATTGTTTATTCAAACATTTAAGGATATGGATTATAATTGGAAAGATATAACAAAATTGTATTAATTAACTTATATTAAAATCATTATTATATTAAATAACATGAGTATTGTTCGTTCTCTTAATATCGACATACTCTCAACAACACTCGATGAACTATTAAAGAACTTGAAAAAGGTGTGTTGATAACTCCTAACGTAGACCATATGGTAAAACTTCTGAAGGATAAAGACTTTTATGATGTTTATCAAAAGTAGAATAGGTGGTATGCGACAGCAAAATATTATACCTGATGTCTAAACTGCTGAAAGAGCCGTTGCCTGAGGCTATACCCGGAAACAGTTTCTTTACGGCATATTATATGTATCATAAGGACGATGGCAACTTCAAGATATTCATGTTAGGTACAGCAGAGAAAGCTAAAAGAAACATCAACGATAATGTGGGGCATAAGATTGTTGGCAGAACACATTCATCTTTGTATGGCTTTGAAAATAATAGAGGTATAATGTGAGTTGTTTCATCGTGAATGGAAGCGGTACAAATGTCGTTTATGTAAAGGATTGTGCGCTAAAACAAAAGAATTTAATTATGAAGTATCGTGACCATATGCTTGTCGTATATGTGTTTATGGCTATTGGAATCACGATAGATTTTAACTTTGATATGTAGAAACGAGCATAAGAAATCTAATATAAGAAATCATTTATACAAGTAAAAGACACTATTTAAACAAAATCAAAATTGTCAAAAGGACTTTTTGGTAGCTAAAGAAGTAATTTAAAATTATTATATAACAATTAGAAGATATTTAATATGATAATTCGTAGTAAAGCACCACTCCGTCTTGGTCTTGCCGGAGGCGGATCTGACGTGTCACCATATAGTGACATTTATGGTGGACTGATTTTAAATGCAACGATTAATTTATACGCATATTGCACCATTGAAGAAACTGAAAATGATTTAATAACAATAAATGCGTATGATGCCAACTGCTTTAAAAGTTATTCCAAGTCAAAAACACTGGAGATAGATGGTGAAGCAAGCCTGATAAAAGGTGTTTACAATAGAATCATTAAAGATTTTGGAATAGATGCCTTATCTTTCAAAGTAACTACATATAATGATGCTCCTGCAGGCTCCGGTCTTGGCACTTCATCAACAATGGTTGTCTGTATACTGAAAGCCTTTGTAGAGTGGCTCAATCTTCCACTAGGAGATTATGAAATAGCACGATTGGCTTATGAGATTGAACGAATAGACTTAGGTTTGTCTGGTGGTAAACAGGATCAATATGCTGCAGCATTTGGTGGATTTAACTATATGGAGTTCTTGCAGAATGACATAGTTATTGTTAATCCTTTAAAAATTAAGCGTTGGATTATTGACGAACTTGAAGCAAGTATGCTTTTGTTTTTTACAGGTAAATCACGCAGCAGTGCAGCCATTATAGAAGAGCAGAAGAAAAATACATCTGAAGGGGCAAACGATGCGATAGAAGCCATGCACAAAATTAAGCAAAGTGCAAAGGATATGAAATTGGCCATTTTAAAAGGCGATATAAACGGTTTTGCAGACATTATACACGAAGGTTGGGAAAACAAAAAGAAAATGGCAAACAACATAACCAACCCTATGATACAGGAAGCTATGGATGTGGCAATGGCTGCAGGAGCTAAGGCAGGAAAGGTATCAGGAGCCGGAGGCGGAGGTTTTATAATGTTTGTTGTTGAGCCTACCAAGAAAAAAGAGGTTGAAATGGCGTTAAAGAAACTCAACGGCTTTGTTATGCCATTCCAATTTAGTGACGGTGGTGCACATGGTTGGAAAATTTATTCTACAGACAAAGTGTCGTCGATGAAATATGTTGAATATAAATGATAAATAGATGGAACAAAAACTCAACAAACACATAGACTTTCTTACAGAAAGATATCCACAATTAAGTTCCTGTAAAGAATCTATAATCCAAGCCTACGAAATATTGGAAGAATCATATAAAAATTCAGGTAAGCTGCTTATTGCCGGAAACGGCGGTTCTGCAGCTGACTCTGAACATATTGTAGGCGAACTGATGAAGGGCTTCAAAAAAGCTAGAAAACTTGATGAACACTATTGCAATGCATTGAAAGATGCGAACGAGGAACTGGGTAGAATACTTAGTGAGAACCTTCAGGGCGCCTTACCGGCTATTGCTTTGGACGGACATCAGGCTCTAACCACAGCATACATGAACGACTGTGAACCCCTATTGTGTTTTGCACAACAAGTAAACGGCTTTGGATGTAAAGGCGATGTATTCATGGGTATTTCTACGTCAGGCAACAGTAAGAATGTATTATTTGCTGCAACTGTTGCAAAAGCCAAAGGAATGAAAGTAGTAGGACTTACTGGTGCTAAAGACAGTAAACTTTCTGCAATGGCAGATATATGTATACAGGTGCCTGAAACCGAAACATTCATGATACAGGAACTTCATCTTCCTGTTTATCATTGCTTGTGTCTTATGTTGGAGGATAGATTTTTTAATTAGAATAGAATTAGAAATATGAAAGCAGTAATTATGGCAGGAGGTAAGGGAACACGTATAGCTTCTGTTGCAAACGATGTGCCCAAACCAATGATCAAAATATGCGGCAAGCCAATATTGGAACATCAGATTGAAAATTTAAAAGCTTGCGGATTGACAGATATCATATTAGTTATAGGCTATTTAGGTGATGTCATAAAAGATTATTTCGGTGACGGAAATAAATTTGGCGTAAACATTGAGTATTTCATTGAAGATCATCCACTCGGAACAGCTGGCGCTTTATTCAAAATGCCACAACTTACCGAAGATTTTCTGTTGCTTTGTGGAGATGTAATAATAGATGTTGACTTTAACCGCTTTATAGAGTTCCACAAATCTCATAACGCATGGGCAAGCCTGATATCTCATCCTAACGGACATCCATATGACAGTTCTCTTCTTGTTACAGAAATTGTACCTCCACGTGAATTAGGAGGCATGCCAGAAGATACTCACAGGGTTATCAGATGGATGACCAAAGAAGATGAACGCCTGTATTATAAAAACAGAGTTAATGCCGGCATAGAACTTATATCTCCAGAATTGTTAAAGGAAACAATGAAGAATTTTGTTCCAAGACACCCAGAAACTCCTGATAGAATAGATTTAGACCGTGATGTATTGAAACCGAACATTAAAAGCGGAAAAATTTATGCATACGATACTCCTGAATACATCAAGGACATGGGCACACCTGACAGATTCTATGAAACAGAAAAGGACATAGCAAGCGGACTTGTACACAGACGGAACCTGAAGAATAAACAAAAGGCAATTTTTCTTGACAGGGATGGAACAATAAATAAGATGGTTGGCTTCGTGACAAAGCCCGAACAATTTGAACTGATACCCGGAGCAGCTGAAGCTATAAAGAAAATAAATAAGTCTGGATATCTTGCCATTGTTGTAACTAACCAACCGGTAATAGCACGAGGCGACTGCAGCTTTGAAGAATTGCAGACTATCCACGATAAGATGGAAACCGAGCTAGGAAAAGAAGGGGCCTTTGTTGATGCTATATATGTATGTCCTCATCATACAGATAAAGGATTTGAAGGTGAAAGACCAGAATATAAATGTAACTGCAATTGCAGAAAGCCCCAACCGGGATTATTGCTACAAGCAGCTAATGACTTTAACATAGATCTTAGTGAATCGTATATGATAGGTGATAGCGATAGGGATGTTGAGGCTGGAAGAAATGCCGGCGTGAAACAGACATTGAAAATAGAGGAGAATAAGGATAATTTTTTAATCGAAGCTTTAAATAGTCTTAATTAAAATGAAATCTATATACTTACTTAATGTGAGAATTGATAATATTACGTCTAAGGAACTTCTAGAAAATCTTAAAAGAGGTGTATTGGTTACTCCCAATATTGATGATATAATGAAACATCAGAAAGACGAGGAATTTCACAGAAATGCTTCTATGGCTGAATTTTCAGTATGTGACAGTAGAGTTGTAAAACTTGTGTCATCAATATTAGGGAAACCTTTAAAAGAGGCCATACCTGGTTCAAGTTTCTTTCCGATGTATTGTGATTATCATGCAAAAGATGAAAATATAAAAATTTTCCTGTTAGGAGCTAAAGAAGGCGTTGCAAATATTGCCAAAGAAAAAATCAATAAGAGAATAGGTAGAGAAATTATTGTTGGTACATATTCTCCTCCTTTCGGATTTGAAAAGGACGAAAAGGAATGTCTGCATATAGTTGATATCTTAACTGAATCCAATGCAAACGTTGTGCTAGTTGGTTTGGGTAACCCAAAGCAGACAAAATGGATATATAAGTATAAGGATAAATTACCAAATATAGACGTTTTTATGGCATTAGGAGCAACCATTGATTTCGAAGCAGGAAATATTAAACGTGCCCCAAAAATATTCCAAAAACTGGCATTAGAATGGTTTTATAGGTTTTTAAAAGAACCAAAGCGCCTGTTTAAGCGTTATTTTATTGACGATATGCAGTTCTTCTATTACTTCACTAAGCAGTTGCTTGGCATATACAAAAATCCATTTGAGAAATAAGAATTCTCCATGTGCAAACGTAGTGCTTACAAGTAGAAACCACAATACATTTGGATTTTTCGTTTTTCGCTTTTAACTTTTCACTTTCGTAAGATGCACTACGTTGCTATTGTGCCGGCGGATCTGCGCTCCGCCGGAAGTGAGTATAAGGATTTATTTAATCCGATTACTTCCTATTTTGTTTCTAG
>ENA-OPSC01000408-OPSC01000408.1-human-gut-metagenome-genome-assembly--contig:-NODE-408-length-23496-cov-6.170641_pt1 | contig 23496 bp, 21 predicted proteins | sample MGYA00241800_ERZ501891 | MGnify/ENA primary metagenome ERZ501891 (study PRJEB25962, sample SAMEA2042407) | human gut metagenome | biome: human gut; feature: human-associated habitat; material: faeces...
ACGTGATACTTCCACTTCTCATGAGAGATGCAGTATCATCGAGGTTATGGGACGTAACGCCGGATACCTTGCTGTATGGTGCGGTATCGCAAACGGTGCTGAGGATATCCTGATCCCGGAGAAATATGATTACGATGAGCAGAAGCTTATTGACAATATCGTAGAGAGCCGTAAGAAAGGCAAGAAACACCATATCATCGTAAATGCTGAGGGTATCGGCCATTCAGAGGCTATGGCAAAACGTATCGAGGCTGCAACAGGCATCGAGACACGTGCAACTATCCTTGGTCACATGCAGCGTGGTGGAAGCCCTACATGTAAGGACCGTGTATATGCGTCCATGATGGGTGCTCTTGCAGTAGACCTTCTTGTTGCCGGTAAACGCAGCCGTGTTGTTGGATATCGCCACGGTGAGTTCGTTGATTTTGACATCAATGAGGCTCTTGCAATGCAGAAGAATGTAGATTCCTACATGTGGGAGGTTTGCAATTCTCTTTCTCACAACTACAATAAATAAAAAATATGAACTTGAAAAAAGTTTCAGACGGATTGCATAAACTGAATACGTCACAAATAATTGCCCTCGGCTTTGCGGGGGTGATTTTTGTAGGCGGATTTATTTTGTGGCTGCCGTTCTGCAGTGCACCCGGGCAGGCTGTTACCTTCCCGGATGCTGTTTTTACAGCGGCAACCAGCGTATGTGTGACGGGACTTTCCACAGTCGTTATGGCAGTCCAGTGGAGCCCCATTGGAAAAGCGGTTATCCTGTGCCTGATACAGATCGGCGGGATCGGACTGATCGCACTGGCGAATATGATATTCATCAGCCTCCGGCGGAAAATTTCCCTGAAAAACCGGCGGATCATCAAGGAATCCTATAACCTGGATGAAATGGGTGGAGTCGTGGCTGTAGTTCGCAGTGTGGTGAAATGCGTGTTTCTTGCAGAAGGAATCGGTGCGGTCCTGTATGCGTTTTGCTTTGTACCGGAATTTGGAATAAAAAAAGGTCTGGTGCATGCCATATTTCTGGCGGTATCTGCATTCTGCAACGCAGGGATCGATCTTTTCGGGGAAACAAGCCTTTCGGTATATGTGAGCAATCCGCTGGTCAATATCACTACGATTGGCCTGATCATTGTGTCAGGTCTTGGATTTATCGTCTGGTGGGATCTGTGGGATAAATTCCGCAAGGTTCTGAGAAAAGAGCTCTCCCCATCCAGAGTTTTTCGTGTACTGCGGCTTCAGAGCAAGCTGGTCCTTACGATGACCGGGATCCTGGTATTTTCAGGAGCATTTCTGGTATTTATCTTTGAATCCGGAAACCCTTCCACGCTAAAGGGGGCACCACTGGGAACAAAGCTCATGGCATCCTTTTTCCAGTCAGTGACAACACGTACGGCGGGATTTTATACCATGGATCAGTCGCTTTTGTCCACACCTACCGTGATCATTTCCCTACTGTGGATGTTTATCGGAGGATCACCCATGGGCACTGCCGGTGGTGTGAAGACTACTACCATTGCGGTTCTGATCCTTTCTATTGCAGCATATCTTCAGGGAAAAAAGGATGTAGAGGTATACGGCCGCAGGATCCGTGAGAGCTATCTCCGTTCTGCCATGGTTGTTGCAGGAACCAGTGTGTTGATCCTTTTTACCATGACGGTGCTTTTGTCCGCAGTAATGCCGGGAGTGGATCTGGCAGATGTTTTATATGAGATTACTTCTGCGGGGGCTACAGTAGGACTTTCCAGAGGACTGACACCTCAGCTGAATGTGGCAGGCAAGTGGATTGTGATCCTTACCATGTATCTGGGACGTATCGGACCGCTGACACTTGGAACAGCAGTTGTGATGCGTGTACGCAACAGGCCGGGAAGCACAACGCATCTCGGTGAAGAAGATATCATGATCGGTTAAACAGGAGAATAGAATGAAAAACAAATCTTTTGCCGTGATCGGGCTTGGACAGTTTGGAATGACTCTGGCGGTGACGCTGGCAGAGTCAGACTGTGATGTCCTTGCCATTGATGACAAAGAAGAAAATATCGAAGAGATTTCCGAAAAAGTAACCTATGCGGTAAAAGCAGATGTCCGTGAACCGGGAATCCTGAAGGCTCTGGGAGTTCAGAATGTGGATGTAGCCATTATCGCAGTTGCCGAAAATCTGGAAGCCAGTATTTCCGCAACCATGCAGGCCAAGGATCTAGGAGTGCCCTTTGTAGTTGCAAAAAGTATGAATTCTCTTCATGGACGTATACTCGACAAAATTGGTGCAGATAAGATCATTTATCCGGAACAGTCCATGGGACTGCGGGTTGCCAGAAATCTTATGTCCGGCGGGTATCTGGATGTGTTTGAGCTTTCAGCGGAGTTCAGTATGGCGGAGTTTTCCATGCCGGTATCCTGGATTGGAAAAAATCTGGTAGATCTGAATGTACGGGAGCGTTTTCACATTAATATCATTGGCATCAAGCAGGGTGAAAATGTCACGGTAGATCTGGATCCTTCCGAACCGCTTCCGGACAACTGTTCCATAATCGCCATAGGAAAAAACAAGGATCTGAATGCAAGTCGTGAGGAATTACGTTAACCGAATACGGATTGCCGGAAGGAGAGAAATAAAAGTATGATAACCAGTGTATCAAATGCAAAAATAAAAAATGTCATGCAGCTGAACCAGAAGGCAAAAGCCAGAAGAGAGCAGGGACTTTTTGTGGCAGAAGGCCGGAAAATGTTTCTGGAAGCACCGGAAAGCTGGGTTTCCCAGGTGTTTGTCTCCGAGACCGTTTCCCAGGATGGAGAGCTGATGTCTCAGGCAGAAAAATATCCCTGCGAGATCGTGAAGGATTCCGTATTCCGTCAGATGTGTGATACCAAGACTCCCCAGGGGATCCTGACAGTTCTGAAGCTGCCTTCCTGGAGCGAGGAGGAGGTACTGGCGGGAAAAAATCCTCTGGTCATGGTTCTGGAGGATCTTCAGGATCCGGGAAATGCGGGAACCATTCTCAGGACCGGTGAGGGCGCCGGCGTAAGCGGAGTTTTCCTCACAAAAACCTGCGTGGATATCACAAATCCCAAGGTGATCCGTTCTACCATGGGCTCCATTTACAGAATGCCTTTTCTATACGTGGAAGATGTGGTATCATTAGAAAAGAAGCTGAAAGAAAAGGGAATCCGCAGTTTTGCAGCTCATCTGAAGGGTGAGAATTCCTATGATCAGGAATCCTATAAGGGCGGTACCGCATTTTTCATCGGAAACGAGGGAAAGGGCCTGACTGATCAGGCGGCGGAGGCAGCAGATTGCCTGATCCGCATTCCCATGTGCGGAAAGGTAGAATCGCTGAATGCTGCCATGGCATCGGGAATTTTGATGTACGAAGCTGCAAGACAGAGAAGAGAATAAGAGAGGAGGGGTTTTATGACACCTTTGGCCTGGCTTGGAATACTGGCAATTTTACTGGTAATTGAAGCGATCACGGTAGGACTTACCACTGTCTGGTTTGCAGGCGGTGCTCTTGTGGCGTGCATTGCCTCGTGGCTTGGAGGGGGAATTGTTGTACAGCTCCTTTTATTTTTCGGAGTTTCCGTGGTGCTTCTGATCTTTACCAGACCTCTGGCGGTCCGCTACATGAACAAGGGCGTGGAAAAGACCAATGCAGAGAGCCTTCTGGGAAAAAGAGCCGTAGTGATACAGCCGGTCAACAACCTGGCCCAGACCGGGCAGGTGAGGATCAATGACATCGAGTGGACTGCACGGACCGCAGATGACGGGGAAGAAATTCCAACAGGTGCAGTGGTTGAGATCGAAGAGATCCGCGGAGTGAAGCTGATCGTAAAAGAAATTAGCAAGGAGGGCTAAATTATGGGTGGAGTTGTTGTTTTGCTTGTAGTCATCGTTCTTGTGCTGTGGGTACTTGCATCCTGTATCCGCATTGTACCGCAGGCCTATGCAGTGGTACTGGAACGTCTTGGCGCTTACAAGGCTACCTGGAGTACAGGAATCCATTTCAAGGTTCCGTTCATTGAGCGTGTTGCAAGAAGAGTAAACCTGAAAGAACAGGTTGTGGATTTTCCACCGCAGCCGGTAATTACCAAAGATAATGTAACCATGCAGATCGATACGGTTGTATTTTTCCAGATCACAGATCCGAAGCTTTACGCATATGGCGTTGAGAATCCGATCATGGCGATCGAGAATCTTTCTGCTACAACACTTCGTAACATCATCGGTGATATGGAGCTGGATGAGACACTGACATCCCGAGAGGTTATCAATACCAAGATGCGTGCTTCCCTTGATGTGGCTACAGATCCATGGGGAATCAAGGTTAACCGTGTGGAGCTTAAGAACATCATTCCTCCGGCAGCCATCCAGGATGCCATGGAGAAACAGATGAAGGCTGAGCGTGAGAGACGAGAAGCCATTCTGAAAGCAGAAGGAGAGAAACGTTCCACCATCCTTGTTGCAGAGGGTAAAAAACAGTCCGCTATCCTGGATGCTGAGGCTGAGAAGCAGGCGGCGATCCTTCATGCGGAGGCTCAGAAGGAGCGTATGATCAAAGAGGCTGAAGGACAGGCACAGGCAGTCCTTAAAGTACAGCAGGCAACTGCAGAAGGACTTCGTATGATCAAGGAAGCAGGAGCAGATGAATCTGTTCTTACTCTGAAGAGCCTGGAGGCTCTTACAAAAGTTGCTGACGGCAAGGCAACGAAGATCATCATTCCGTCCGAGATACAGGGCATCGCAGGGCTGGCAACATCCCTGAAGGAAATCATGACAGATAAACCGGCAGAGCAGAAATAAATCTGCAGCCGTGAGGAGGACATATTATGAATCTTAAAGGAAGAAATTTCCTGACACTGAAAGACTTTACACCGGAAGAGATCACTTACATGATCGACCTTGCAGCAGATCTGAAGGCAAAGAAAAAAGCAGGAGAGCTTCATGAGTATTACAGAGGTAAGAATATTGCCCTGATCTTTGAAAAAACAAGCACAAGAACACGCTGTTCCTTCGAAGTGGCAGCTCATGATCTGGGAATGGGTTCTACCTATCTTGATCCCACAGGTTCCCAGATCGGAAAGAAGGAGAGCATCGCAGATACTGCAAGAGTTCTCGGAAGAATGTATGAGGGAATCGAGTACCGTGGCTTTGGTCAGGATATTGTTGAGGAGCTTGCGAAGCATGCAGGTGTACCGGTATGGAATGGCCTGACAAACGAGTATCATCCGACACAGATGCTTGCAGATATGCTGACAGTACGTGAACATTTCGGCAAACTGAAAGGCCTGAAGCTTGTATACATGGGCGATGCCCGTTACAACATGGGTAACTCCCTGATGGTTGTATGCTCCAAGCTTGGTCTTGATTTCGTAGCCTGCACCAATAAGAAATATTTCCCGAATGATGAGCTTGTAGCACAGTGTCAGCAGTGGGCAGAAGAGGCAGGTTCCACCATCACTCTCACAGAGGATGTGGAGGCAGGAACAAAAGATGCGGACATCATCTACACAGATGTATGGGTATCCATGGGCGAGCCTGACGAAGTATGGACAGAGCGTATCCACGACCTGACACCATACAAGGTTACCAGACATGTAATGGAGAACGCCGGTGAAAAGGCGATCTTCCTTCACTGTCTGCCGGCATTCCATGATCTTAAGACAAAGATCGGAAAAGAGATGGGCGAGCGTTTCAACCTTACAGATATGGAGGTTACAGACGAAGTATTCGAGTCTCCGCAGTCCAAGGTATTCGACGAAGCTGAGAACCGTATGCACACCATTAAGGCTGTGATCGTTGCAACATTAGGAGAGCCGGAGAAATAATGTCAGATTTATTTAATGAAGAAATAATTTCACAGGCAACACATACAAAATGGGCGGGCAAAACCGTCCATTTTGCAAGAGAAACAGATTCCACCAACCTCTGGGGAAAACGTGCCTGGAGGGAAGAAGGCGCAGGACACGGAGAGTTGTTTGTGGCAGAATATCAGTCTGCAGGACGCGGACGTTTTACAAGACGATGGAGTGCGCCGCCGGACAGTGCCATTACTATGAGTATCCTTATCTGCCCGGAATTTTCTCCGCAGAAGGCGCCGATGCTGACACTTGTTATGGGACTTTCAGTTGCACAGGCAGTAGCAGAGCTCGGTCTTGAGGTAGGGATCAAATGGCCTAACGATGTAGTTGTTTCCCGCAAAAAGATCTGCGGTATCTTAACCGAAATGACCATGAAGCAGGATAAGATCGGCTGTGCAGTTATCGGAGTCGGGATTAACGTAAATATGGAAAGCTTCCCGGAAGAAATGGCAGATAAGGCTACCTCTCTGTATTTGGAAAGCGGACATCCCTTTGACCGGGCACAGGTAGTCGGACTTGTGATGAAGCATTTTGAGGAAAATTATGAGAGATTTGTACAGACAGAGGATCTCAGCGGCCTGAAACCGGATTATGAGAAAATGCTGGCCAATCTGAACCAGCCGGTACGTGTACTGGATCAGAATGATCCATATGAGGGGATCGCAAGAGGGATCAATGCCGGCGGAGAGCTTCTGGTAGAGCGTGCAGACGGTACAGTCGAGGAAGTAAATTCCGGAGAGGTTTCTGTACGTGGTTTATACAGCTATGTGTAAAACATGCAGCACAGATCGGATAAAATTTCCGGCAGCGATTTTCCGTTGATGTTTTATTGCAGTAGTGGAAAAAACAAGAATCTCCCTGCTTTAGCTGCAGGGAGTGTCAAGTTATAAATAAAGGAGATTTTATGTATCAGGATAACATTGTGCTCTGCGGAGCAAGCTCTTATGAGCAGAAATATTATTTTAACCAGGATTTTGCGTCTCTTCCTGAGACGGTAAAGCAGGAGCTGCAGATCATGTGTGTGCTTTTCACAGAGGATGTAGGCGGGATCCTGACACTGGAATTTGATGAGGACGGCAGTCTGCAGTTTAAGACTGAGGCCCTGGAGGCAGATGCCCGTTTTGACGAGATCGGAAGTGCACTGAAGATCAAGGAGCTCCAGCGGGACAAAAGAGAGCTTCTGGAATCTCTGGAAATGTATTACAAGGTATTTTTCCTGGGAGATATCCCGGATGAGGAACTGCAGAAAAAAGCAGATGCCGTTGAGGAATGATCCATGAAGATGCAGTGGAAGATCGGAAATGTGGAGATACCGAACCCCTTTGTGCTTGCACCGATGGCAGGGGTTACGGATCTGGCATTTCGAAGACTTTGCAAGGAGCAGGGTGCAGGCCTGATCTGTATGGAGATGGTCAGTGCCAAGGCGATCTCTTTTCATAATAAGAATACAGAGGCGCTGATGGAGATCGATCCCGGGGAGCATCCGGTATCCATGCAGCTTTTCGGCAGCGAGCCGGACCTTATGGCAGAGGTGGCAAAAAGCATTGAGGAGCGTCCCTTTGACATTCTCGATATCAATATGGGATGTCCGGTTCCCAAGGTGGTAAATAATGGCGAGGGCTCAGCTCTTCTGAAGGATCCTCAGCTGATCGAAGAGATCGTCCGCAGTGTTTCCGGAGCAGTTTCCAAGCCGGTAACGGTGAAGGTCCGCATTGGCTTTGATGAAAATACGCCGGTGGATGTGGTGGAGATCGCAAAACGGGTGGAGGATGCAGGTGCAGCAGCCATCGCAGTTCATGGAAGGACCAGACAGCAGTATTATTCTGGCCAGGCGGACTGGGATGCTATCCGCAGGGTGAAGGAAGCGGTGACTATTCCGGTGATAGGAAACGGAGATATCGTTTCACCGGAAACTGCAGAAGCCATGTTTAAAGAGACTGGTTGCGATGCGGTGATGATCGGCCGTGCAGTACGTGGGAACCCGTGGATCTTCCGGGAGCTGAACCACTATTTCCACACCGGGGAAAAGCTTCCCAGACCAACCGCAGAGGAAGTCTGCGAGATGATCCTGCGCCATGCCGAAGATCAGATCGCGATCAAGGGTGAGTATATCGGGATCCGCGAAATGCGGAAGCATGTAGCCTGGTATACAGCCGGTATGCGGCACAGTGCGGGAATCCGGAGAGAATCTAATAATATTTCAAGCTATGAAGAATTGAAAAAGCTTACAGACATGGTACTGGAGCGATAAAAGAGAAAAGTATGTCGGAGAAAACGAAACGTTCTATTGACAAGGAACGGGGCGCGTGCTACAGTCAGTTAGCGGGAATCCGCAGAAAGTTTTTTTGTTTTACAGGAGAAAAATAATGGCAGATAAAATAGCAGTTTTAATTCCTTGCTACAACGAAAGCAAGACGGTAGCAAAGGTTATCCGCGATATGAAAAAAGCACTTCCGGAAGCTGTGATCTACGTATATGATAATAACTCTACAGATGGAACAGACGAGATCGCCAGAAAAGAAGGGGCAGTTGTCCGTTATGAGTATCAGCAGGGAAAAGGAAACGTGATCCGCAGTATGTTTCGGGATATTGATGCGCAGTGTTATCTTATGGTAGATGGCGACGATACTTATCCGGCAGAGTTTGCAGCTGAAATGTGCAGCAAGGTTCTGGAGAAAGGCACAGACATGGTAGTTGGTGACCGCCTTTCTTCTACATATTTTACAGAGAACAAGAGACCTTTCCACAACTTTGGAAACAGCATCGTAAGAGGTTCCATTAACCGTCTTTTCAAAAGCAACATCAAGGATATCATGACAGGTTACCGTGCCATGAGTTACCGCTTTGTAAAAACATTCCCGGTACTTTCCAGGAATTTTGAGATCGAGACAGAGATGACGATCCACGCCATCGATAAGAACATGCAGGTTGAGAATGTAGTCATTGAATATCGTGACAGGCCGGAGGGAAGTGAGTCCAAGCTGAATACTTATGCAGATGGATTTAAGGTCCTGAAGACTATTGTGAAAATGTTCAAGAATTACAAGCCGCTGGAGTTCTTCTCCCTTATCGCAGCAGTGCTGTTTGTGGTGGGAATGGTATTCTTTATTCCGGTGCTGGTACATTTTCTGGAGGTTGGGACAGTGGAAAAGATCCCGACACTGATCGTCAGCGGGTTTGTGATCCTGACAGCTATCATCTGCTGGTTTTCCGGGATCATCCTTTCTACACTGGTCAATCAGCATAAACAGGATTTTGAGTATCAGACACAGATGGTGACTAATCGTTATAAAGATCTTTTTCCGGAGAAGAAATAAGGAATCAGACCGGGCAGGATAATATAGAAAAGCCGTGTTGAAATCTGAGATTTCGCGCGGCTTTTTTTGCATATTTCAGGGACCCTTTTTCGACGTGGAATGCTTGACAATACTGGGGCTTTTCGGTATAATACAGGAATTGTGAATATCCTGAGATTTTTACGCCCTTTTTTAGAAAAAAGAGCTCTTGGGAATGGTAGCAACAGAAATATCCGAAGCTGTATTTTTTTCAGAAAAAACAGCACGGTTTTGAAAGGAAGTAAGGCAAAATGGAAGAAGCAAAGAAGAACTTACTCACATACGCAGGACTTAGAAAACTGGAAGACGAGCTGCACGATCTGAAAGTTGTTAAGAGAAAAGAAGTAGCTGGAAAGATCAAAGAGGCCAGAGAGCAGGGAGACCTTTCTGAGAACGCAGAGTACGATGCAGCAAAGGATGAGCAGAGAGATATCGAGGCACGTATCGAGGAGATCGAGAAGATCCTCAAGAACGCTGAGGTTGTAGTAGAGGACGAAGTCGATCTTGACAGAATCAGCGTAGGCTGCAAGGTTAAGGTTCATGATTATGAATTTGAGGAAGATATGGAGCTGAAGATCGTAGGTTCCACAGAGGCTAACAGCCTTGAGGGAAAGATCTCCAATGAGTCTCCGGTAGGTAAAGCACTGATCGGTGCACACACCAACGATATCGTTGAGGTTGAGATGCCGTCCGGAATCATGAAATATAAGGTTCTTGAGATCCAGAGAAACGTATAAAGCAGACAACGGAGCGGATCGTACAGATCCGCTTGAACGACAGATAGATTAAGGAGGCCAACAAGTGGCAGAGCAGAAGAAGCAGGATGTAAACCAGCTGCTTAAGGTACGTCGTGACAAACTGGCAGACCTTCAGGCAAATGGCAGGGACCCGTTTCAGATCACAAAATTTGATCAGACACATCATTCCCTTGAGGTAAAGAATCTCTATGAAGCACATGAGGCAGAGCTTCTCAAAGATCGCAAGGAGCTTGATGTAACAGGTCTTGATGAAGAGCAGGCAAAAGAGGCTCAGAAGAAGGATTATGAAGAAAGAAGAAGCATCATGGACGCAAGCCCGATCCATGTATCGATCGCAGGACGTATGATGTTCAAGCGTGTAATGGGAAAAGCTTCTTTCTGTAATATCCAGGATTTACAGGGTAACATTCAGGTTTATGTGGCAAGAGATGCCATTGGAACCGATTCCTATGCAGATTTCAAGAAATCTGATATCGGTGATATTTTTGGTCTGGAGGGATTTGCTTTCAGAACAAGAACAGGTGAGATCTCCATTCATGCAGAGAAGATGACTCTTCTTTCCAAGAGCTTACAGATCCTTCCGGAGAAGTTCCACGGATTAACAGATACAGATACACGTTACCGTCAGAGATATGTAGACCTGATCATGAATCCAGAGTCAAAAGAGACATTTATCAAACGTTCTCAGATCCTCAAAGAGATCCGTAACTTCTTAGACGGACGTGGATTCATGGAAGTAGAGACTCCAATGCTGGTAAGCAACGCAGGTGGAGCAGCTGCAAGACCATTTGAGACACATTACAATGCTCTGAACGAAGATGTAAAACTTCGTATTTCTCTGGAATTATATCTGAAGAGACTGATCGTCGGAGGACTTGAGCGAGTATACGAGATCGGACGAGTATTCCGTAACGAAGGTGTAGACACACGTCACAACCCGGAATTTACACTGATGGAATTATACCAGGCATATACAGACTATGAAGGAATGATGGAACTGACAGAGAGCATGTTCCGTTACCTTGCAGAAAAGGTATGTGGAAGTGCAATGATCAGCTACAACGGAACAGTCATCGATATGGCAAAACCATTCGAAAGAATTTCTATGATCGATGCTGTTAAGAAGTATGCAGGTGTTGATTTTGCAGAAGTTAAGACAGACGAAGAAGCTAAAGCATTAGCAGATGAGCATCATGTAGAATATGAAGAACGTCACAAGAAGGGTGACATCCTGAACCTCTTCTTTGATGAGTTCTGTGAAGAGAAGATGATTCAGCCAACATTTGTAACAGATCATCCAATCGAGATTTCACCACTGACAAAGAAGAATCCGGAAGATCCGAACTATGTAGAGCGTTTTGAGTTATATGTATACGGTCGTGAGATGTGTAACGCATACTCAGAGTTAAATGACCCAATCGACCAGAGAGAGCGTTTCGCAGCACAGGAAGAAGCATTTGCAGCAGGTGATGAAGAAGCCAACCACACAGATGAAGACTTCCTGAACGCACTGGAGATCGGTATGCCGCCAACAGGTGGAATCGGATACGGAATCGACAGACTGGTAATGTTGCTGACAGATGCACAGGCTATTCGTGATGTATTATTATTCCCGACAATGAAGACCCTCGGTGGTGTAAAATCCGAAAATGGTGTAAAGGATAAAGAAGTTTCTACACCAAATTCAAAACCTGAAAAGATTGATTTTTCTAAGGTAAAGGTTGAGCCTTTATTTGAAGAAGATGTTGATTTTGATACATTCTCAAAGTCTGATTTCAGAGCTGTAAAGGTTAAAGAGTGTGTTGCAGTACCGAAGTCAAAGAAACTCCTTCAGTTCACTCTTGATGACGGAACAGGCACGGATAGAACCATTTTAAGCGGTATTCACGCATATTACGAGCCGGAAGAACTTGTTGGTAAGACACTTATCGCAATCACAAATCTTCCCCCAAGAGCAATGATGGGCATTGATTCTTGCGGTATGCTTCTGAGTGCAGTACACGAAGAAGAAGGCGAAGAAAAGCTCCATCTGCTTATGGTAGATGACCATATTCCGGCAGGTGCAAAGCTCTACTAAGAAGTACCGTTTTACCCTACAAAACGGGATGTACTTCATTTGTGAAAAAGCTCTGAAAATACACAAATACACCAAATTTACACCAAATGGTGCCTGAAACGGTGCAGAGCCTTAAAAATCGCATAATTTTCAAGATATATGGGCAGTTCCAATCGGGATTGCCCATTTTTTCGTTATAAACCGATGTTTGCACAGAAGATGGATAACAGTTAAGATGTTCCTGACGATACGATATTGTATGAGCTTAAAATCGGAGGAATAAGAAGCAAGAAATGTATATGCGATTGACACTGAGAGAAAAAGAGATGGCAGATATGTTTGAGCAAATGAGCAAGGAAGAACAGGAAATAATGATTGAGTTTGCAAAAAGATTACGAACGGAAGACCCTAAAGAATTGGTAAAAGAAATAAATCAGCGATTACATATAGATGATGAGTAATCGGTCGTATGTTGCCCTTTGAGAGAAGAAAAATCTTTTCTTGATGGGCTTTTCTATTTTTACTGAGATTCGCAAACTACAAGAAAAAGCCGAAACTTCATATACTCTAATCACAGAGGAAGTGGAGGTTTTGATATGAGTAACAGTTTAGCGGCAGTACATCCCGAATTGATTGCCGAATGGTCGGATAGGAATTTACCGCTGACACCGGACAGCGTGACTTTCGGCTCGAATAAGAAAGTATGGTGGAAAGGTGCTTGCGGTCACGAATGGGAAACAAGTATAAAGGCTCGTTCCAGTGGCGAGAAATGCCCCATATGCTCCGGTGCGAGAGTGATCGAGGAAATTAACGATTTATGTACATTGAAGCCGGAATTGGCTTCGGAGTGGTCAGAGAAAAATGAAATCAAGCCGACAGAGGTATCTATCGGCTCACACAAGAAAGTGATATGGAAGTGTAAATTAGGACACGAATGGATAGCCACTGTAAAGAGCAGAACCATCAACAAAACAGGCTGTCCGTATTGCTCCCATAATAAAGTTCTTGCCGGATTTAATGACCTTGCAACCCTGTTCCCGGAAGTTGCAAATGAATGGTCGGACAAGAATGAAAAGAAGCCTACCGAAGTTATGGCGTTTGCAAACAGCAAGGCTTGGTGGAAGTGCAGAACCTGCGGTTATGAATGGAATACGCTTATCTCTACACGTTCAGGCGGCAGTAAATGTCCTTGTTGCAGTGGCTATACATTTATAAAAGGCAGGAATGACCTAAAAAGTACACACCCACAGATAGCCAAAGAATGGTCAGAGAAAAACTATCCTCTGCAACCGGATGAAGTCAATGCAAAGTCGAGGAAAAATGTATGGTGGCATTGCAGAAAATGTGGAAACGAGTGGAAATCAGTTATCAATGCCCGTGTGAAAGGAACGGTTTGCCCTGTCTGTGCAGAGCGAGAAGTGCTTGCCGGATACAATGATTTGGCTACGACAGATAAGCAGCTTTTGACAGAATGGAATTATGAATTAAATAAGTTGAAGCCGACGGAAGTTTCAAGAAATTCAGCAAAGAGAGCATGGTGGCAATGCAGATACGGTCATTCTTGGAGTATGAAGATAAACGAGCGTACTGTTCTCGTAAAAGGGTGCAGAATATGTGAGCAGGAGTATTTGTCATTGTTCCCGGCTCTTGCAATCAGTTATTATGCCAATTTGAAAGGATTGAAAGTTGAACTTGGTTCTGATAGGTTATTCGGCATTCCACTTGATGTATATATCCCACTGGAGCAGGTTGCCATTCAAGTGAATACGGACTCGGAGAAGATAGACATACTAAAGAAACATCTCTGTAAACAACGTGGAATCAAACTCATTAAGTTGCCGATGAAGCCAAACGAAGCGGAACCCGATTATGCACAGCGTATCAAAGCGGCATTTCAGAGCGTACATATATTTATATCTTCCGACACACAGGAAGATGTCAGGATAATAAGGAAAACATTTGAGAACTGGAGGAGCAGCCGATGAGAGAAAAGAAATATCATATTTATCTAACCGATGACGAGCAAAGCAGAGTGATACAGTCGCTTATCAACCTAAAAAATAACTTGATAGCACAAGGCAGATACACTGATGCAGTTGACGATGTCCTTTGCAAGGTGCTGACAGCCAAGAAAAAGAAAGTCAAAATCTAATATATCTAAACACACAAAAGACCGCCTACACCTTTATAATGTAAGCGGTCTTTAATTATGCTTCGTGAAACTGAAATTTTACGGTAGTTAATTCAATTTCAAACGAAGAATTATTACCTGTTTCTTCTTCTCTGCAACCTTCATAGATACTTTTGTAACAAAAGAAAGTTTCTTCCCTAACATCTTCAATGCTTCTGGAAAGAATGTCTTTTCTTCCAATAATTCCATACTACATTTGTTTGCAAATTCTTTGCTATCGTTAATACCAAAATACATAATAGCACTTGCATTTCCTGTACGTTTGATAAACCAGTTCGTAAACTTTAATCCACTCTCACTTGTAGCGTCAAACAACATCTCACCTTTTGGAAATGCTTTTCCACACCCCTTAATAAATGCTATGATTTCTTCTTCATGGAAATATTGGAACACACCTGACACAATTAGCAGTGTAGGAAGCGAATTGTCTATTTCCTTTACCCATTCCAATTTAAACATATCGCCTGCAATGAGCGTTTCATTTTTTCGCTGACCAAATACTTTTTTTCTTGCCTCTATTACTTCTGGCAAATCAGTCTCATACCAATGTACAGTTCTGTTTTCAATCTTATCACTTAAACGGTCATAAGCAGTCTCTAATCCTGCACCAAGATATACAATATTACTTTCTGCGTAACTTTTTGCAAACGCAATAACTGTTTTGTCCATATTGTAATAACGTGCTACCGATGCCATATTGCTATATTCAGAAGAACCTTTATCTACACCTTGTGGTAAATACTTCTCCAACTCAAGAGCCTTTTCATCCATAAAATATTCTGGAAATTTTTTAGAGATATTGATTCTTGCCACTAACGGAACAAATAACGTATTTGCAACACCATCAAATTTATTCATAATCTACCTCTTTCTTTAGTTAGTTTTTGCTGACCAATCTAACATATGAAGTTTATTTTGTAAAGTATCTATCACTTAGAAAAATTCAAATTTAATAATTAGTTTTTTTCGCAATCAAAACTCCAACAGGAGCTAAACCGCCATCCACCAAATTCACTTTGACGACTGTAAAGCCATAATCCGCAATAAACTCACAAAAATTTTCCTTGTTCCATTCTTTGTATGCTTTAAATCCTGTAATAGACATCAATCGCTTTCGTAAACCACTTGATTTTTTCTCTGCCCATAAGAAGGTTGGTGCGTACAAAATACCATCTTTTTTTAATACTCTACGAATTTCCTGCATTGCTTTTTCAGGCTCTGGCATAATGTGCAGTGCATTTGAAATTACTACACAATCAAAATTTTCATTCTCATATGAAAGTGCCGTTGCATCGGCTACGCAAAAACTAAGTTTTTCTGTTGTACCTCTCCTTTTCGCTTGCTTAATCATATTTTCCGAAAAATCGGTTGCCGTCCAGCTATTAGTACAATCAGACAATGGGAAAGATAGCTGCCCTGTTCCACAAGCTAATTCTAATACATTCATATCAGATTTGAGATAATCTCTAATATATCCGCAGATTGCATTATAAAATTTCTTATCTGACTCCATCAAAGGTGCATATATTTTTGCAAGTCGTTGCCAATAACCCTTGTTTGCCTTGTCTTTCATATCAAAATCTCCATTTTATTCAATAATACAACTTCAAATATTCCTCTGTGTTTTATTATACATCATAAATGTTAAAATTTCTACCCGACGTCTATTGACCTTGATTGTGAGGAAAATAGGCGGCTTTTTTTGTCGCCTAAAAATTTTTTGAAATTTTTTCGGAAAAGCAGCGATTTTGGGTGTCCAAAATGAAGCCTTTTGTGCAATGAGTGAAGGGGTTAATTCCTGATGATGAAAACGGAAGCCTTTTCAATTGTTCTTTGACAATTGAATACACAGGTCGTTAAGACTTTAATTCTGATGATAGCCACTTTAGCAGGTACGCCGAAACTTCTGAAAATTTCAGAACAGCGAGAACTCCTGCTATGAGTATCGGATTGCAACCGATATGGCGATGACGGTCAGAAAGATAATGATACTTCTCTACGGAGCTGGCGGAGTACCCGGCAGAGGTTAGATTCCTATGATACAGATAAGCAGTCTGTTCCTTAACGACTTCCCGAAAGCGATATGCTTGGCAAGGGATATTGAGAATAAATATTGCCACGACCGTTTAGGAAATGAAACGGTCAAGTACATAGTCATATTTTATTGGCTATGAATAAATTGAAAGGAGGACGCAAGGGGTGTCAAACTGCAAAACGATTGCCATATGCAATCAAAAAGGCGGAGTCGGAAAGACAACGACAACGGTTAATCTTGGTGTTGGTCTTGCAATGCAGGGTAAGAAAGTGTTGCTCATAGACGCAGACCCACAGGGAGATTTAACTACTTGTCTCGGTTGGAGAGATACAGACAACTTGGGTATCACGCTTGCAACGAAACTTACAGATGTGATTAGTGAAACGATGAATGACCCGACAGACGGTATTCTGCACCACGAGGAAGGTGTTGACCTTTTACCGGCGAACCTTGAACTTTCGGCGATGGAATATAACCTGATGAACGCTATGAGCAGAGAAACCACTTTGAGGAATTATTTGAGTCAGGTCAAAGACAGATACGATTTTGTCTTGATTGACTGTATGCCTTCTCTGAGTATGGTAACATTCAATGCTCTATCTGCGGCAGACAGCGTGATTATTCCGGTGCAGGCACAGTATTTGCCGGCTAAAGGTATGACCCAGCTTGTGCAGACCATTTCAAAAGTCAAGAAGTATATCAATCAGGATATTAAGATAGACGGTATGCTTCTTACTTTGGTGGATAACCGCACAAACCTCGCCAAAAGTACGGTGGAAGCGTTGCGGGAGAATTTCGGAAATCAGATTAAGCTGTATCGCACATCTATTCCGATTGCTGTAAAAGCCGCAGAAACTTCTTCCAAAGGAAAGAGCATTTTTGCTTATGAGCCAAACAGTACGGTGTCTAAGGCATACACCGAATTTACGAAGGAGGTGTTAGCTGATGGCAGGAAGAAAGAGCGACTTCACTCTCACGAAGCTCGATGATTTATTTACCACGCAGGCACAGAGAGATGAAGAACAGCTTTCAAAAATCCGAGATATTCCATTGGAGCTGATTGATGATTTTCCCGACCACCCGTTTAAGGTCAGGGACGATGAAGATATGATGCAGCTTGTGGAGAGTGTCAAGGAAAGAGGGGTTATTACTCCGGCAACGGTAAGGCAGAAAGAGGACGGCAGATACGAACTCATTTCAGGACACAGACGAAAGCGAGCTTGTGAGCTTGCCGGGTTTGATACGCTCCGTTGTGAAGTCGTTGACCTGAACCGAGACGAAGCCACGATTTTAATGGTTGAGAGCAACTATCAAAGGTCGCAGATACTTCCCTCGGAAAAAGCCTATGCCTACAAAATGCGTTTGGAAGCGATGAAAAGGCAAGGTTTTCGTTCCGATTTAACTTCTACCCCAGTGGGTCAGAAGTTCTCAGTTGAACAAATTGCAGATAAATCGGACGACAGTAAAACGCAAATTCAGCGATATATTCGCCTTACAAACCTTGTTCCCGAACTTTTGGATTATGTTGATGAGGGGCGAATTAAAATGCGACCAGCGGTTGAATTGTCTTTTCTCTATGAGGACAGTCAGCGTGATGTGGTTGATGAAATCGACCTGAACGACGCAACCCCGTCCCACGACCAAACAATCCGTATGCGAAAGTTCTTTGAGGAGGGCAAGCTCACAACCGAAGCAATCCAAGCGATTATGTCGGAGGAAAAACCAAACCAAAGGGAGAAAATTGTTTTGAGGGGCGACAGGGTTCGACAGCTTATCCCGAAGAACATTCCCATAAGCCAAACGGAGGATTTTGTGTGCAAGGCATTGGAGCATTACAACAAGTTTCTGCGAAGCAGAGCCGACCGTGACAGCCGATAGCCTTCCCCCTTTCTCACACTCTAACCCCTATATATACCGGCTATTAACCTGCTGAAAAATATACTCTATCTCCCTTAAGTATATCTATCTCAATAACATATAGCTGTCTATTAAAGGGTTCGCACATTTGGAGCAAAAGCAAAATGTCTGCTACGATAAAAAGTTCACCAATCGCACCTTTGATGTTTTGACCGGTTTTGAATACGATTAAGGCAGAAAGGAGCGATGGATATGAAAAAAAGGCTGATACCTTGTGTTCTTGCCTGCCTGATGATTTTCCTCGTAGGTTGTAGCGGTAACACAGCCAAGGAAGCTGCACAGGAGATAACGAAAACAGAGACTTCTTTTCCGGCTGGTAATACCGAAACAAATTCTCAGGAAGATACGGCAGAAGAACCGGAAAGCACGGCAGTTCAGGAAGATACACCGATTACGGCAGAAGAAAGCCAATCAACCGCTGAAAGTCAGACGGTTGCAACTGTTCAGACAAAACCGGCGGAAGATAAAACGGCTGAAACTCCTGTAACTGAAAAACCAAAGGCAGAGCCACCAAAGCAGACAACCACTCAGGCTGAGCCCGAAAAACAAACGGAACAGCCAAAAGAACAGACAACTGCCGAACAAAAGCCGGTTGAAAAACCGACTGAAAAGCCGGCAGAACCGAAACCGACAGAGCCGCCCAAGCAGACATTTGATGTCAGCCCTTATGTAAGTTACGCAAAAGAGTATGCGGTGAGCATAGGGCTTTCTCTTGACAGCACGGCGACAGAATGTTGGGACAATCCCATATCTGCAAATCCTAACCGAAGCGGTATCAAGTCTGATATTGAAAGCAGACTGAACCGATACAAGAACAGCGAAGGCTTTATCGCTGTGTGGATATGGACAGAAAAGCTATCCGATACGGAGTACAACATCTATATCGGCTACTGCTAAAACAAAATAAATTTTAAGCGGACGCACTGAGTAACATCGGTGCGTTTTTGCATTTCAAGGAGGAAAACGCAATGGTTAAAACAAAATTCAAGAAAGCCGTCTCGCTTGTGTTGGCGGCGGTTATGAGCCTTACTGCTTTTATGGGCATTGGGGCAACGACAGCCTTTGCAGCCGTAGGCGAAAAAGCCGATGTGTACCTCGTCGATTATCCCCGAAGCGGAGATACCAATAACAACGGCGAATGGGGACACGGCAATCTCAACTATATGAACGGTTGGAAAGGCTTGTCCACGAAATATACGGGACTTCGTGCAATGGGTTCGTATTCGGGCAATATCGCCTACTGTATCGAGCCGGGTACAGGTCAGCGGACAGGAGATACTCTCACCGAAAAGGACGAGAACTTCTTCAACAACATCAGTCCGAACGGTACGATTTCCGGCGATGATATTCGCCTGCTTATCGGTCGTATCTTGCAGTACGGCTACCGTGGAGGAATTTCGACAAGCTGGAAGTCGCAGAATGAAAGCGACGCCAACTGTATCGCCCACGCTTATGCCACTCAGATTTTGATTTGGGAAACGATTGTCGGCGAAAGAGACGCAGGCTTCAATCACGTTTCTACCGGAGGGTGCAATGCCGTGCTTGAATGTGTAAGCTCTGCACACCCTCTCCGCAGTAAAATCCTGTCTTACTACAACAGTATGGTAACAAGTGTTCAGAATCACACCAAAGTACCGAGCTTCTGCACAAGGTCAAGCGGTTCTGCCAAGGTAAACGAGCTTGAATGGAACGGAAGCAAGTATGTTGCAACTCTCACCGATACAAACGGTGTGCTTGGCAATTACAATTTCTCGGCAAATATTGACGGCGTTTCGTTCTCTGTCAGCGGAAACAAATTGACTGTTTCGATGGAGAAAGCTCCGAGCAAGGAATTTACCATCACAGCCGCAAAGAAAAACGGCGTCCGCAGAGGTGTTGTCGTATGGTCTGACGGTATCCATCAGAATGGCAACGGCATTCAGGATGTGGTCACTTATGCTCAGGAGGTCAGCGACCCTGTCAGCGGATTTGTCAAAATGAAGGTAAGCTACGGCTCTTGTCAGATTGTAAAGACAAGTGAGGACGGAAAGGTTGACGGTATTCAGTTTACCATCAGCGGTAACGGTGTCAATCAGACTGTAACAACCGCAAACGGCGGCAAATTCCAACTGGATAACCTTATGCCCGGTGTTTACACGGTAACAGAGCAGTCTATCGACAAATATGTACCGCAGGAGGTTCACAGAGTTACTGTTGTTGCCGGTCAGGTGGCAAAGGTCAACTTCAATAATGTTCTCAAGAGAGGTAATCTTCAGGTTATCAAATCTTCGGAGGATAATCTGGTCGAGGGTGTAACTTTCCACCTTTACGGAACTTCGCTTGCCGGTATTGAGGTCGATGAGTATGCCGTAACAGACAAAAACGGTGTTGCTTCTTTTGATGATGTGCTTATCAGCGGCACTACCCCATACACCATTGAGGAAGTGGATACCGCAATCCGTTATGTTGTGCCTGCAAATCAGACCGCACCGATTAACTGGAAAGAAGTAACCACAAGAAACTTCACGAACATTCTCAAAAAGTTCAGCGTAACCGTAACAAAGAGCGACCGAGAGGAAGGCACACCGCAGGGCGACGCTACCCTTGCCGGAGCAGTTTACGGTATCTATAAAGGTGAAACCCTTGTGGATAAGTATGTTACGGATAAGAACGGGCAGTTTACCACAAAGGAATATATCTGTGATGATGACTGGACAATCCGTGAAATCACGCCGTCCGAGGGCTATCTGCTTGATACCGCAATCCATAAGGTCGGTGCTGAACCGCAGCTTTACACGGTGGAACACAATCAGACAGCAAATGATGTTACCGAACAGGTTATGAAAGGCAATATCGCCATCATCAAGCATACCGATAACGGAGAAACTCAGATTGAGACACCCGAAAACGGTGCTATCTTTGAAATCTATCTCAAATCTTCCGGCAGTTTTGACGCAGCAGAAGAAGATGAAAGAGATGTCATTGTCTGTGATGAAAACGGCTTCGGTCAGACAAAGGATATGCCTTACGGTGTATATACCGTTCATCAGACCGCAGGCTGGGAAGGTCGTGAGCTGATGAAAGACTTTGATGTTTTCATTGCTCAGGACGGTCAGACCTACCGCTATCTTATCAACAACGCAAACTTTGAAAGCTATATCAAGGTTGTCAAAGTGGACGCAGAAAGCGGCAAAAACATTCCGTATGCCGGTGCAGGCTTCAAAATCTTTGACCCTGACGGCAATCAGGTAACAATGACCTTCACTTATCCTACTCCGACAACGATTGATACTTTCTACACCGACGCAAACGGACAGCTTGTTACACCGGAAAAGCTGGAATACGGCAAGGGATATTCTCTTGTTGAGGTTCAGGCTCCTTACGGATATGTGCTTGACAGCACACCGGTGTACTTTGATGTGGCAGAGGAACATTCTTCCGATGAGGGTGGTATTACCGTGATTAAGGTCGATAAGCCTAATATGGCACAGAAAGGTACTGTCAGCATTGAAAAGACCGGCGAGGTATTCTCAGGGGTAAATATCTCCGGAGAGGAAAATGCCGATGTGATTTATCAGCCTGTCTATGAAGTGAAAGGTCTTGCAGGTGCGGTTTATGAGATTACCGCAGCAGAAGATATTATCACTCCTGACGGAACACTCCGTTATGCAAAGGGCGAGGTCGTAGATACTGTTACCACAGATGAAAACGGACTTGCAAAGAGTAAGGAGCTTTACCTCGGCAGATATACGGTAGTTGAAATTACCGCACCGGAGGGTATGGTTATCAACAAGGAAGCACACGAGGTCGAGCTTACCTACGCAGGTCAGGAAGTCGCCGTGACCGAAACGGCAACCAGCTTCGTAAACGAGAGACAAAAGGTTACGGTAAGTCTTGAAAAAGCTATCGAGAAGAACGACATCTTCAATATCGGCAACGGCGATGAAGTGAAGAACATCAGCTTCGGACTTTTCGCCGCAGAGGAACTTGTATCTGCAAGCGGTACTTCTATTCCGGCAGACGGTATGATTGAGATTATCTCTCTTTCCGAAAACGGCAAGGCTGTTATCAAGACCGACCTTCCTTTCGGAAGCTACTATGTAAAGGAGCTTGCAACCGATGAGCATTATATCCTTACCGACGCCAAGTATCCGTTCACTTTCAGCTATGCCGGTCAGGATACCGCAAATGTTGAGATTGCGGTCAACGACGGAAAAGCGATTGAGAACAAGCTCATTTACGGTTCTGTCTCCGGTAAGAAGATTACCGAGAACGGCGAAGAACTGGGCGGTGCTGTAATCGGTCTGTTTAAGGCTGATGAAACCGAATTTACAAAAGAAAATGCTTTGATGACTGCTACCTCCCAAAAAGACGGTAGCTTTTCTTTTGACAAAGTACCGTATGGCAACTGGCTTGTAAGAGAAATCGAGCAGCCGGAGGGCTTCGTGCTTGATGAAACTTCTTATGAAGTTAAAATCTCCGAGGTCGCTCAGGTCATTGAGGTCGAAATCGTCAATGAGTATGTTCACGGCAATATCAAGTTGACTAAGGTCGATGAAGATTACCCGGACAACAAGCTGACAGGAGCGACCTTTGAGGTTTACAAAGATGTAAACGGAAACGGCAAATTGGACGACGGCGACGAGCTTATCGGTACTCTGACAGAAACAACTACGGGTATTTACGAGATGAAGGAGCTTCTCTACGGAAAATACCTTGTTAGAGAAACCAAAGCACCGGAGGGCTTCGAGCTTGATAAGGGTGTGTACTCCGTATTCATTGAGGAAGATGAAATGACCTATGAGGTTGAAAACAAAGCGGGTGTCGGCTTCATTAACACAGCTATGAAAGGAAACCTGAAAATCGTCAAGACATCTTCTGACGGAAAGGTTGAAGGTTTCACCTTCAGGGTAACGGGAGCAAACGGCTACGACCGTACCTTTACGACCAATAAGAACGGCGAAATCATTATCGAGGGACTTCGTATCGGCGATTACACCATTTCCGAGGTTCAGGATAGTGTTTCTGCTTCCTATGTGCTTCCTGCGGATAAGATTGCAACCGCAAAGGTCGGTTCTACTACCGTTGTGGAAATGCACAATGAGCTGAGAGATACACCAAAGACCGGAGACAACAGCAATGTCGGCTTGTGGACTGCACTTGCGGGACTTTCTGCCCTCGGTATTGTCGGCACAGCCGTTGTTGCGTACAGAAAAAAGAAGAAGGAGGACAATGAGTAATGGACGCTAAAACAATCGTAGCAGTTGTATTAGTCGCCTTTATTATCGGCGGCTTTATCTTCTTGCAGATTAGATCGAAAAACAAGAAGTGAGCTGATTATCCAAGGGGCGCAGCATAACTCC
>ENA-OPSC01000431-OPSC01000431.1-human-gut-metagenome-genome-assembly--contig:-NODE-431-length-22938-cov-3.060569_pt1 | contig 22938 bp, 16 predicted proteins | sample MGYA00241800_ERZ501891 | MGnify/ENA primary metagenome ERZ501891 (study PRJEB25962, sample SAMEA2042407) | human gut metagenome | biome: human gut; feature: human-associated habitat; material: faeces...
CGCTCGACCTGATCCTTGCAGGCGACCTGCTCAACCAGTGCATCGGCTCCTCCTTCGCCGCCCGGGGGCAGGACATCCCCTTCTCTCCTGCCCCCTTTTTATTTTTCGCTTTTCGCACCTGCTTTCAAAAATGTGGCGGTATGGATAAAACCATCGGAAAGCACGGCGACCGTTCCAGCTGAGCCGTTACAATAACGGCGTTGTAGGCAGCGCTGAAAAGAGGATAAATGACGAGAAGGTGGACCCCTCGGAGATTCGTGACGCTTCGTCGTGTCCGCGTCATGGCATGCGTGGCCTCATTGACTTTGACTTCGGCGTTGGCGTTTGGTGTGGGCGCGCGCAAATCCGTGGCATTGACCGTCAATGGGGAGACCACCACGGTGACCACATATGCGATGAGCGTGGACCGTCTGCTGCAGGAGCAGGGCGTGAAAGTCAAAACGCACGACCTGGTGGAGTCGACCAGCCCGACCAGCATGCTGAAGAACCATGATGTGGTGAACGTGCAGAGCGCATACCAGACCACCATCACCATCGACGGCCAGGAAGTGCCGTTCTGGACGGTCGCGTCCAGCGCCGAGCAGTTGCTGGACTTCTTCAACCAAAACGAAACCGAAGCGGCGAAAATCACCGTCAATATCAGCAACGTCTACAACAAGCTCACCGGCGGTCTCATCATCAACCAGAAGGGGCCCGTCACCGTCATCGCGGACGGCAAAAGCTCGGTGGCGCCGAACAGCAAGCTGCCCGCTGCCTCCATTCTTGACGCCAAAGGCATCACGTTGGGCAAGGAGGATCGCGTCAGCGTCGAAAAGGACGGCAAAAAGACCATTCTGCGCGTCCGCCGCGTGACCCACGGCGAGGAAACACGTACGAAGGAAGTGCCGTTCGGCACGCAGACCATCATCGACCCGAACCTGCAGCCGGGCGAAGTCACGATACGGCAGGAAGGCGAAAACGGCGAAATCCAGCAGACGTACGCCGTCACCTACGTGGATGGCGTGAAGGAAAGCGAGACGCTGACCGAAGAGAAGACCACGAAAATCGCCATCGACAAAGTCATTGCGGTCGGACCGGAAAAAACTACGGACGATACCGACAAGTCCGACAAATCCGACAACAGCGGCAACGGCAACGGCGATAACGGCGATTCCGGCAAGACGGACGACGGCAAGAACGATTCGGGTAAGAACGACTCGAATAAAAACGACAATAAGTCCGATTCGAACAAGTCCGATTCCGACAAAACCGATTCGAACAAGTCGGATTCCTCGGATAAGAACAATTCGAACAACAACTCGAATAACAATTCCAACAACACCAAGAAGGACGATCCGGCACCGACCCCCACACCAACCCCTGCACCGCAGCCGACTCCCGCACCCCAGCCCAAACCGCAGCCCACGCCGCAGCCGAGCAATCCTTCCGCAGGCTGCCGCTTGTACCATCCTTCCGCGGCACAGGCACAGGCCTACGCTTCCGGCGCGGCTGCGCAGCGCGGCTGGACCGGCCAGAACTGGACGGATCTGGTCAAACTCTGGAATCGCGAATCCGGATGGAGCTGGAGCGCGGAAAACGTGTATTCGGGCGCATACGGTATTCCACAAGCGTTGCCGGGCAGCAAAATGGCCACGTTCGGCGCGAATTGGAAGGACGATGCCGCCGTGCAGATCGACTGGGGTCTGAGCTACATCGCACAGCGGTACGGCAGCCCGTCCGCGGCGTGGCAGCACTCCGAACAGACCGGATGGTACTGATCCGGCTAATCGCCAACGATTTTCGTACCGGCATGAACGGATAATGAGGGAATGACAGAAGAGGGAATGACGGAAAACGTGAACGAGCATACGCAGGGCCATTTGCTGGGGGCGGCCGACATCCGACGCATCGCCGCCGACGCGGGTATCAGCCCGACGAAGAAATTCGGGCAGAATTTCGTGATTGATCCGGGAACCGTGCGTCGCATCGTGCGCGAGGCCGGCGTGACCGCCGACGACCATGTGCTGGAAGTCGGTCCCGGACTGGGTTCGCTGACGCTGGCGATTCTGGAAACCGGCGCCACGATGACGGCTGTGGAAATCGACCCGCCGGTCGCCGAACGCCTGCCGAAAACCATCGCCGAATTCATGCCGGACGCCGTGGACCGCTTCCGTGTGGTCAACCGCGACGCACTTACCGTCAATCCGGAGAATCTGCCCGATTTCAAGGATGACGATTCCTTCACGCTGGTGGCCAATCTGCCGTACAACGTGGCCACGCCGATTCTGCTCACCCTGTTGGAACGTTTCGACAATCTGGGCACCTTCCTGGTGATGGTGCAAAAGGAAGTGGCGGACCGTTTGAGCGAGAAGCCCGGTTCGAAGATCTACGGCACGCCGAGCGTGAAGCTCGCATGGTACGGCACCGCGGAACGCGTGGGCGTCATCGGCCGCAACGTGTTCTGGCCGGCCCCGAACGTCGATTCCGCGCTGGTGCTGTTCAAGCGCTACCCGGGCGGTCACACCCCCGCCGCGGACAATGCGGACGGTTCCGTGGTAGATCGCGAAACCGTGTTCCGTTTGATCGACGCGGCTTTCGGGCAGCGCCGCAAGACCCTGCACGCCGCATTGAAGAAAATCGTGCCGTCCGAAGCGTTCGAGAAGGCCGGCATCGACCCGACCCGTCGTGGCGAGACGCTCACCATCGACGAATTCGTGACGTTGGCACGCGCGTTGGATGAGGTGTTTGCGTCATGAGCACCATTGATTCGCCCGCCATCGGAACGGCCACCATCAACGCCGTGAGCGTGGACTGCCCGGCGAAAACGAATCTGACCCTGCATGTGGGCCCGTCGCATGCCGAATGGGGCGGCCGTCATGAACTCGACACCATCTATTGCGCGGTCGGCGTATACGACACCGTCACCGCCACGCGCAAAGCGCCGGGAAGCGGCTTCTCGCTGAATCTCGAGGGCGCGTATCTGGGCGACCTGGCCTCTTCCGGCAGCGATATGCGCCGCAACCACGCCGTGCTGGCATTGTTCGCCATGGCCGAAGCGAGCGGCCATGAGCCGGACGTGGCGTTGAACATCGACAAGCGCATCCCCGTCGGCGCGGGCATGGCCGGCGGTTCCGCCGATGCGGCGGCGACGATTCTGGCATTGAACACGTTGTGGGATCTCGATTGGCCGATCGAACGCCTGCAGGAAGTCGCGGCCACGCTGGGCGCGGACATGCCGTTCTGTCTGACCGGCGGTTACGCGCGCGGCACCGGTTTCGGCGAACGCATCGAACAGCTTGATAACGATGGCGATATCGTACGCGATCTTACGGAACGTGGGTTTACCGGCCATCTGCTGGTCGGCGCATACCGTGCGGAACTGCGCACGCCGGAAGTGTATGCCACATTCGATCAGATCGGTGCCGGCGATGGCGATGAGAACCACCTGCAGAAGGCGGCGGTCTCCCTGCATCCGCGTAGCGGACAGGCGATCGAGGAAGCCTTGCGTGCGGGAGCCAGCCAGGCGTTCGTCTCCGGTTCCGGCCCGTCCGTCATCGCGTTCGTGCCGACGGAGGATGCGGCGGACGCCGTGCAGCGGGCATGGCAGGACAGCCGTTGCGTCGATCGCATCATCGCCACGAACGCCCCAGCCCGACCGATTGTGCATATCACCGCATGACACATATCACCGCATGACAGTAAAGTTGATGGCAATTGGTTTGTTCAAAAGGAATTCGTAAATGACCCAGGCTAACGACGAGCGCGCCGCGCGCAAAGAGTACATTCGCCGCCGTCAGAAGACGGTGTTCAGCATCGTCGGAGCCGTCATGGTGGTCGCCATGGTGGTGTCCCTGCTGTTCTTTTTCCATGTCGGAGGCCTGGGCAACGTCAAGTCGGCCGCCGTACAGCCGAACTACGGCCAGCAGGCACCGTGCCCCATCAAGGAAGCCGACGGCAACAAGGCCAAGTATGTGGAGAATCGCAACATCACGCTGCGTGTGCTCAACGGCACGAAGTTCTCCGGCTTCGCCAAGGCGGTGAGCGACGCGTTGCAGAACCGCGAGTTCAACCCCCAGACGCCGGGCAACTACACCAAGAAGGTGGATCGCACGATGATCGTCTTCGGCAAGAACGGCGTGAATCAGGCGTACACCGTGGCAAGCAATTTCACCGATGCCATGCTGGTTATGGACGACCGTCAGGACCAGCTGATCGACGTCATCGTGGGCGCCACGTTCGACAATCTGCAGGATACGAAGAAGGTTCCCGCCGCAGGCAAGGCGATCACCGGCATCCAGGGCTGCGTCGCGGTGGACAAGATGACCGACCTGCCCAAGGCGCCCGAGCATGATGCGGTGAATCCGCAAAGCTGACCGCCAATCGAAATCGATATAGGCAATATGAAAAACCCGCGCTCCCCCAATCGGGAACGCGGGTTTTCGTATTCGAGCTGTTCCAAGCACACTGTTCCATGCATGCGGCGAAACCACCGCATGTCAATCGCTATTCGCCCTGCTCCTTGTACCAGCGTTCCAGCTCGGCAACGGCCACGTCACGCTCCACCGGACCGTTATCGAGGCGGTATTCCAGCATGTGCTTGTACGCCTTGCCGACCATCGGGCCTGGTTCGATGCTTAGCAGCTGCATGATCTCGTCGCCGTTGAGGTCAGGACGGATCGCGTCGAAGTCTTCCTTTTCTTTCAGGTCGCGTACACGCTGTTCCATCTCGTCCATGGCCGCCGAGAACATCATGGCCTTGCGCTTGTTCTGTGTGGTCGTATCGGCGCGCGTAAGGCGGTTCAGACGCTCGTACAGCGGGCCAGCGTCCTTGACGTAGCGGCGGACCGCGGAATCCGTCCACGGCTCCTCCACGTAGCCGTGGAAGCGCAGATGCAGGTTGACCAGCTCGCTGACGTCCTCGACCATGTGGTGGTCGAAATGCAGTGCCTTCAAACGCTTGCGCGTCATCTTCGCGCCGACGGCGTCATGACGGTGGAAGCTCACCTTGCCGCCCGCTTCGAAACGACGGGTCTTCGGCTTGCCGATGTCGTGCAGCAGAGCCGCCAGACGCAGCGTCAGGTCCGGGGCCGGCACCGGACCGTCGGAACCGGTTTCGAGGGCGACGGCGCGTTCGATGACGATCATGGTGTGTTCGAACACGTCCTTATGGCGATGGTGCTCGTCGATTTCCAGCTGCAGCGCGGGAATTTCCGGCAGCACGATGTCGGCAAGACCGGAATCGACCAACGCTTCGATGCCGGCGCGCGGGCGATCGGACAGCAGCAGCTTGACCAGTTCGTCGCGCACACGTTCGGCGGAGACGATTTCGATGCGATCGACCATGTCGGACAGCGCTTCGGCGGTTTCCGGCTCGATGCGGAAGCCGAGCTGCGCCACGAAACGCACGGCGCGCATCATGCGCAACGGATCGTCGTCGAACGACTGCCGCGGATCGACGGGGGTACGCAGCACGCCTTTGGCCAAATCGTTCGCACCGCCGAACGGATCGACGAATTCGAGTTCCGGAACACGCAACGCCATCGCGTTGACGGTGAAATCGCGGCGGGAAAGATCGCCTTCCAGCGTGTCGCCGTAATTGACTTCCGGCTTGCGCGAGTCGGGGTCGTACGTGTCGGAACGGTAGGTGGTCACCTCCACTTTCACCTCGGTGCCGTCCTCACGCCTGCGCATCGCGCCGAGCGTGCCGAATTTGCGGCCCATATCCCAGAAGCCATCATGCCCAAAACGGCGCAGAATATGCTCAAACTGCTCGGGACGCGCCGATGTGCAGAAATCCAAATCATGCGATTTGCGATGCAGCAGCAGGTCGCGGACAGGACCCCCGACCAGTGCCAGTTCGTAGCCTTCCGCAGCAAACATACGTCCTAATTCAATGGCCTCTGGCCACACTTCGAAGTTCACGCCATACCTTTCAACACCACAAGTTTTCCGTTTACCAGCATACCGTTACCCCACCTGCACACAGAATTGAGTATGGTTGGAATCATGATTACGCCCGCAGACCTTGCACGCATGCTTGCCCATGCTGCGGACGACCATGCCCAAAATCCGCTGGAACCGGACGAACTGCTGTACACATCGCAGTCGGTTTCGCTGCAGCAGCTGCAACAACTACAGCAATTGCAGCAGCGCACGATCATCACGTCGAGCGCGCCTACGCCGGCGATGATGCCGCGCCGGCGCACCGCGGATGGTCCGACCACGTTCGCATCGCTTGACGCGCAGGAGCTGCCGGTGGTGCGCGAGTATTCGGCGGGCGGGCTGGTGTTCGACGACAAGGGTCGCGTGGCGATCATCGCACGTCATTCACGCAGCGGGCATTTGGAATGGTGCCTGCCGAAGGGACATATCGAAAAAGGCGAAACGCCGCAGCAGACGGCCGTGCGCGAAGTGCATGAGGAAACCGGCATTCTGGGCGAGGTGGTCGATTCCATCGCCACCATCGACTATTGGTTCACCGGTACCAGCCAACGCGTGCACAAGCTGGTGCACCACTTCGCGTTGCGGCAGAGCGGCGGCGAGCTGACCGTCGAAGGCGATCCCGACCATGAGGCCGAAGACGCCATTTGGGTGGATTTTGCTGATTTGGACGATGTGCTGAGCTATCCGAACGAACGGAAGATAGCATGGTTGTACGCAAGGAAACTCAACAGACAGGCGTAATAGTGAATCAATCCGCACAACGGCACGTTTCGCGTGGCCTTCGCGCGTTATCATCCATCCTCGCCATGGTATTGACCATGGCGTTGATGTTGTTGTACGCACCCACGCCATCGGCAAGGGCCATGGAATCGACCACATCGGCGGAGTCGACGGACGGTATGTTGTCCATCAACTCTTCCACGGCCGTATTGACGGACACCTCCGGATACCATCTGAACGCCACGGTGACCAACACGACCGGACAGGAGATTCCCGCGGGAACGCTGACGCTGGCCATGAACGCCTTCTACACGTTCGTTTCGCGCAACGACATCCAGGATTGGTCTGAAGGCAACGGGCGAATCCCCACCCCGCAATCCGTGGGACAGGCCGATGTGCCCGCGTTGCAGCCGGGAGCCAGCGCCAACGTGAGCATCGACGCGGACGCCCATCAGGAATCGCTCGCGGCCATCAACTCTTGGGGGCCGAAGCCGGTGCTGCTGAGCTATTCCGCCAACGGAACCCCCCTTGCTCAATCGCATACGTTCGTGACGCGCACCGGCGCGGGACTCCACACGCCCAGCACGCCGGCGCTGCACATCACCGTCGCCCAGCCGCTGGCCGCCAACGGGTGGACCACCGACAGCAAGCTGCTTGGACAGCTGGTCGATGAAGGGGGTATTTCCTCCTCGAAACTGGCGAAAATCGCCATGCCCAGCAAGGATGACGACGCACGGCTCAAATCGTTGCAGCAGACCTTCGCCAAGCACGACATGCTGCAGGTCGTAGGAGATCCGACCTACCTGCAGGCGATGGCGATGCCAACGCGGGTCGACGGCATCACCCAGCCCGCATTGTTCGACATAACCGCCTATAGCGCCATGAACAACGCTCCGGCCTACAGCGCAGCCGGCATCAACGACCGTCAATGGTCCGCAGCCAAAGCCCGGAAAACCTATCAATCGGCATTGGGTGACAGCAACGCGGACATCACCGCATACGCGTGGCAGGGCAACGGCAATTGGACCCTACAAGCGTTGACGAAGGCCCGCCAGCAGGGGTACGGCACCGTCATCGCCACGCATGACTTCGAAGAGGACGATGCGGCTACCGTACGTACCGGCAAGACGGTGGTCTCCACCGATGCCGGGGACATCACCGTGCTTTCCGCGCAGAATGTGCTTTCCGGCCTGGCCCAAGGCAAGGCGACCAGTGACGATGCCAACGCCGACAGCGAGGGAACCACGGCCGGCAGATTGGCGCGATTCGTCGCGCAAAGCGCGTTCTACCAGATGGAACAGCCTTATGCGGAACGCAACCTGCTGGTCTGTCTGAACGAGGATTCCGACCCCAGTGTTGTAGACGCGCTGATGAGCGACATCGAGCAGTCGCCGTGGCTGAACCTCACTGACCTTGCCACGTTGAAGGATGCCGACATCTCCGAAGATGCGGCCAGCATGTCAACCGATCTTCCCCAAACGGACGGCCTTACCGATAGCATGCGCAGCGACGTCCAGCAGACTCTGAGCGCGCTGGCGAACTCATCGAGCAACATCAAACGTTTCAATACGTCGATCCTCGTCAAGCCGAACGGAAAAGACGAATCCGACGTCAACACCTGGAGCAGGCAGCTGACGAACGCCCACACCATCATGGCCCTGCACGCGTTGGGCGGCGAGAGCCCTTCCAGAAGCACGATGGCGGAAGGCGCGAACCAGCTCGCGGTCCTGCTGATCAACGGTGTGGCGATCACGCCGACGGAAAGCGTGAACGTGGTCAGCGAAACCGCGAAAATGCCGGTGACCATCAGCAACAGCCACCCGTACCCGGTAAAGGTGAAGGTCTCGTCGCTGACCGATTCCATGCAGATCGTCACGTCCCGATTCGACACCGTGCAGGTGCCGCCCCACGGCGAGGCACAGGTGGCGTTCACCATCCGTGTGTCCACGTCCGGCACCGCCAACGCCACCATCAGCCTGTTCGACAGGAATGGTGCAGCGTTTGGAGCCACGCAGGTCACCCACATCACCAGCGCGCTGCAGATCAGCGACAAGAGCGGTTTCGTCATCATCGGCTTCGCCGTGCTCTTGGGCGCTGTGGGACTGTGGCGTCAATTCAACCGTAAGAAGGATCCCGACGAATGAGTTCTTCCGTTGGCCGTAACTCACTGATCATGGCCTCCGGTACCGCCGCTTCGCGCGTGACCGGCCAAATCCGCACCATCCTGCTTGCCTGGGCCTTGGGCACCACCGGCTATGCCGCCAACGCCTACCAGGCCGGTTCGATGATTCCGCAGGTCATCTACACACTGGTTTCCGGCGGCATCTTCAACGCGGTGCTTGTGCCGCAGATCGTGCGCACGCTGAAATCGAAGGACGCCGAAACCAAGCTCAACAAGCTCATCACCCTTGCCATCACCTTGTTGTTGGGTGTGACGCTGCTCATGGCCGTTGCCACGCCGTTGTTGACCAAACTGTATGTCAACGGCAGCGCCGAAACCATGGCCCTCGCCACCTCCTTCACCTTGTGGTGCATGCCCCAGATCTTCTTCTACGGCCTGTATACGGTGATCGGGCAGATTCTCGCGGCGAAGGACCATTTCGTCACGTATGCGTGGAGCTCGGTCGGCGCGAACATCATCAGCTGCATCGGTTTCGGCGCGTTCATCGCGATGTTCGGCAGGGCCACGGAACGTCCGCTGGACTTCTGGACGCCGACGAAAATCGCGCTGACCGCCGGCACTTGGACGCTTGGCGTGGCGTTCCAGGCGCTGGTGCTGTTCATTCCTTTGACGAGAATCGGCCTGAAATACCGTCCGAAATTCGGCGTTCACGGCATCGGACTGCGTTCGATGGGACCGGTCGCCGCGTGGAGCCTCGGCATCGTCGGCGTCGATCAGATCGTCAACATCATCGTCACCCGCGTGGCCACCAGCGCGCCGTTCAAGGCTTCGGAACAGCTGCATATGAGCCAGTTGGACGTGGCCGGCAACGCCTCGTATCAGAATGCGTACACCATCTACATGCTGCCGTATTCGCTGATCGCCGTGTCCATCGCCACTGCGATCTTCCCGAAAATATCGAAAGCCATCGCGGACCGCAATATCGACGAGGCGCGCAAGGATTTGAGCTCGGCCCTGCGTAATCTCAATCTCATCATGTGCTTCTTCGCAGCGGCGTTCATCGTGCTTCCGTTGCCGATCATCCTCGCACTGCTGCCGTCCATCAGCGCGCGTGAGGCGCTGCTCATCAGCGCGCCGCTCGCCGCTTTGGGCATCGGCCTGCCGCTTTCCAGCTCGTATCTGGTCATCCAACGCACGTTCTACGCGTTCGAAGACGGCAAGCATCCGTTTATTTTCATGGCGATCACCATGGCCATCCAGGGTGGCGTCATCATCGCGTCGACGTTCATTCTGCCGCCCACGCAGTGGATCACCGTCATCGGATTGGCGATTTCGGTGAGCTTCATCCTGCCGTATCCGCTGCTTACGCACATGCTCCGCTCCCGTTTCGACGGCGATGTGGACGACAAGCGCATCATCACCGCCTATGCGAAGGCGCTGGTGGCCACGATAGCCGCCTGCGTGATTGGCCTGCTGTGCCGCAACGGCGTCTACCGGCTGGTCGGAGCGCATATCGGCCCCGACGACGGCACTATGAACTGGGGTCAGGCGGTTCTGTCCGCGATACTGCTCACCATCGTCATCGCCATCGTCTATCTGGCGTGCCTGTGGGCGCTGCGTGCCGAGGAGCTCACTTCGGTCGTGGGCATGCTCGCCGCCCGCATACCAGGGCTTGGCAACAAGCCTAAGTCTGGCGGAACGGCCAGCCCCAACGGTAAACTTGAGCAAAGTACCGCCGAAAACGGCGACCAAGAATAACAGCGTAGGTAGAACAATCGTTACAGAGTTGAAGGAAACCATGAAACCTCAACTGGGAGATACCATCAGCAACCGCTATGTGCTGGTTTCGCCATTGCGCGAGGAAACCGGCTTGCAGGTTTGGAAGGCAAGCGATCACGTGCTTGCCCGGGATTGCCAGCTTTTTATCGTCAACAACCGCAAGGCTTTGCAGGACGTCAATGCGACGGCCTCCATGCTGGCGATTTCCCACGACGCCCATTTCACGCAGGTGCTGCAGCTTCAGCACGTGGGCGAGGTGGCGTTGGTGATCACGCAGCTCGATGCCGGCATGTCGTTGAGCGAGTATCTCACGCAGTCCAGCAAGCCGCTGAGCTTCACCGCGATCCGTTCCATTCTTGGTGAGGTCGTCGAAGCCCTGCACGTGTTGCAGAAAGACAATCTCACGCATTTCTCGATCAGCACGGACACCGTGCGATTGACCCGCAACGGCATTGAAATCGCCGACGCGCCGGTAAGCATCATGCTGGCCGATACTTCGCGCGTGCAATCCGTGGAAAACCAGGAGCAGCTTGCGATTCGCCAGGTCGCTTCCCTGCTGTATTCCCTGCTGACGCGCACGCCGTCGACGCTGTCCACGAACTACCATCTTGACGCGATTTCACCGAACGTGCCGATGGAGTTCCGCGTGATTTGCAAGCGTGGTCTGGATCTCAAGGAGAAGGACGGTTTCCCGACCGTTCCGATGGCCACCATCGCCGAATTGGAGGCGTTGCTGGGCGACTACGAGCCGCTGGCGAAGCTTAACGGCCCCGATATTGCGTTACCGTCCGCGGATTCGGAATGCTCGATTGTGAACGTGCCCCTGCTGCAGATTCTCGAGCAGGATGCCATCGCCTTGCCCGATACGCTGGCTGAAACCGGAAGCATTCCGGAAATGACGTTCGAAGCGCCTGAACCACACACTGATTTCTCCGACAGCAAGGAAGCCTTGGCCAAGGGTATGGCCGCGACCGGCGGTGCCGTGAAATCGCTGTGGAACAACAGCCGCGAACTACTCAGCGAAGAGGACCTCGACGGATCCTCCGAAGATGTGGATTCGCCGTTCTCCTTCCCCATCCGTGTTTCCACGCCGTCGCCGCAGGGCGATTATCATACGGACGATTCGCAATTGGAGAAGACCGGTCGCATTCCGGTGATCGGACCTGACGGACGGGTCATCGAGCCGGGCGAGGAATCCGCACGCGCGTTGAAGGCGGAGCAGGAAGCGATCGACGCGGCATATCAGAACGAAAACGGAGCCCCCGTTGCGGTGCCGCCGAGCTTTGCCCCTAAAGCCTCTTCCTCCAGTCCGGCCGAGGTCGCCAATGCCAAATTGTTCGGCAAGCTCACCACCAAGGTCGTGGCCATTGTGGTCGCGTTCATTGTGGTGGCCGTCGCATTGGGATTCGCCATTCATGGTTTGACCAAGAAGCCGGATGACGGCATCACCAATACGAATTCCAACAATCCGTGGCCGGAAATGAACCTTGACGACGTGCCTTTCGGCAATAATGGCGATTCCGGCAATGGCAGCAGCTCCGCCAGCGATGCAAACAGCGATTCCAACGATGCCAACAGCTCCGACAACGGCAGCTCCGATTCCAGCAAGCCGAAGAAAACCACGAAGAAGAGCCATTCCGCCAAGAAGGACGTCGACAAGGTGGTGACTTCGGATAAGAAGGTGCGGAAGGTTCCGGAACCGAAGATGCCAGAGAACACGACTCCGTATGAGATCGACAACCGCCAGTTCCTGTCCAATCCGGACGGACAACAGGGTTACGGTTATTACCTCCACCTCAGCCAGCCCCAGAAAGCGTATCGCATGGTCATCAAGATCCGTTCTTCCGGCGGCCAGGGCTACATTCGCGTGAACGCCAAGTCCAGCCCGAACCAGGGTGAACAGGTCGCCCAGTTCGAGTTCGACGCCAGCGGCACCACCGAAATCAAGTTCAACAAGGCCGTGGAGACCCAGGACATCCTCTTGTGGGTGCCGTTCGACAGCCTTCCCGGCAACCAGCTGTACATCGATTCGGTGCAGATTTTCTGACGCATCGGCAGACAAGGAGGGTGTGCGGATTCCTCACCCTCCTTTTGTTTCACGTGAAACAACATGACGGATAGCTGACCTTTTTGAACGCCTTTTTGAACGCCTTTTTGAACGCTTTTTTGAACGCCATCTGCAAAACCGCCCGCAACCGTCGTGGAAACTGCATTACAGTAGCAACCATGAGTGATATGCGTGATGTGGTGATTATCGGTTCCGGCCCGGCTGGCTATACTGCCGCGATCTATCTTGGCCGCGCCGGCTTCGAGCCGCTGGTCGTCGCAGCCAGTAATAAGAAACAGTTCTTCCAAAAAGTCTGCCAGTTGGTCAACACCACCGAAGTGGAGAATTTCCCAGGCTTTCCCGATGGCATCATGGGTCCGGATCTGATGGACAATATGCGCAAGCAGGCGGAACGGTTCGGCACGCATATCGTTTGGGACGATGTTGTTTCGGTTGCTTCGAATGCCGATTCCGGCATCAAAACCGTCACCCTTGACGGCGGCAACGTGTACGACGCACGCGCGCTGGTCATCGCAACAGGCTCAAACTATCGTAAGCTGGGCGTGCCAGGCGAGACGGAATACGCAGGCAAAGGTGTATCCTACTGCGCCACCTGCGATGGTTTCTTCTTCCGCAACAAGCCGATTGTGGTGGTCGGCGGCGGCGACAGCGCGTTCGAAGAAGCTGATTTCCTGTCCCGTTTCGGCTCGTCCGTCACCCTTATTCATAGGCGTTCCACGTTCCGTGCTTCCCGCATCATGGTGGAGCGTGCGCAACGCAATCCGAAAATCGATTTCATGCTTGACGCTGTGGTGCAGGAGATTCGCGGCGACGAGAACGGCGTACAGGAGGTGGAGGTGCGCAACACCGCCACCGAAAAGACCTCTGTAATCCCCGCTAACGGCGTTTTCATGGCGATTGGGCACACTCCTGCCACTGCTTTTCTTAACGGGCTTGTAGACGTCGATTCCGCCGGTTATATCACGGTCGATGGCGCCAGCACGCGTACCAGCGAACCCGGCGTTTTCGCCGCGGGAGACTGCGTGGATAGCGTCTATCGGCAGGCCATCAGCGCGGCGGGCATGGGGTGCCGCGCCGCGCTGGATGCGCAGGCTTATCTCGATTCGCTCAAGTAAGGCTCAAATCGTTCAAATCATTATCGCTCGCCGAGCTCGATTGGCTCGGTTCGTTCAGCTCTGCTGCTGCATAAGCAGGTCGACGATGCGTTTCATATCGTCTTCCGATTTGAACACGATTTCGATTCGCCCGTGCTTCTTCGATCCCTTGATGGAGACCTTGGTGCCGAAACGCTGCTCCAGACCAACCTGAACGGGGGTACCAGCCCACGGATTGAGCTTGCTGGCCTTCGGCTTCTTGGGCTGGTCGCTTTCGGCGGCCTTCATCGACACGATTTCCTCGGTGCTGCGTACGGACAGTCCCTCGGCGATGATGCGCGTGGCCAGCTGTTCCATATCCGCTTCCGTCGGCAGTCCCAGCAGCGCACGCGCGTGGCCCGCGGACAGCAGTCCGGATGCGACCTTCTTTTGCACGGCGGCCGGCAGGTTGAGCAATCGCAAGGTGTTGGCGATTTGCGGACGGGATTTTGACACCGACTTGGACAGTTGGGCCTGCGTCAGGCCGAAATCGTCGATCATCTGCTGGTAGGCAGCCGCCTCTTCCAGTGGATTCAGTGCGACGCGATGCAGGTTCTCCAGCAGTGCGTCACGTAGCATGTCGTCATCGGCGGTGGTTTTGACGATGGCCGGAATCGTTTTCAGGCCGGCGATCTGCGATGCGCGCCAACGACGTTCGCCCATGATGAGCTCGTACATGCTATCCATGCGCCCGTCGAACATGTTGTGCGGTTCGGCCGGTTTGGCTGCGGCTTCCCTGCGGGCGGCTTCGATTTGCGATTGCGGACGCTTGCGTACGACGATTGGCTGCAGTACGCCGACTTCCTTGATGGATTCGGCTAGCTCGCGCAGGTCGTCTTCATCGAAAATGGTACGTGGCTGATGCAGATTGGGACCGACGTCGCTCAAACGCAGTTCAACCAGATATCCACCCTGCACGGGAAGCAGTTCCGGTTCGTCCTTCTTATGTTCGGTCGGCGTGGTTTCACGTGAAACACTCCCCTGCTGCTCGCCCTGTTCGGAAGCTGGCTGAGCGGTGGAGCCGAAGAACATGTCCGCGGGATGCGCGCTTTCGTTCAACGAAATCGACGGCATGCTGGCACGACGATGCTGGTTTTTCTTGGTTGTTTCACGTGAAACAGCATGCTTCATCCCCTGCACGGCGTTCACCGATGCCTGTGCGGTAGCGGACGCGCTCTTGGATTCCACATGCCCATCAGTCTTGGAAGCCTTGACTTCTTTGGCGGCAGCGGCAGGCGCCGCATGCTCCTGATGCTGCGGCTCCCCCGGAAGAGAAGGAAACAGTGCGCCAAGACCTTTACCCAAACGCGACTTAGTTGCCATGATCAGTTCTCATTCCTTCTTGCATCGATTGCCTGCAGCACCGTATCGGAACGACGCGAAAGTTCCAGCGCGGCTTCGCAGTACGCGATCGCGCCCATGCCTTTGGGGTCGTATGCGATCACGCTTTGGTTGAAGCTTGGCGCTTCGGAAATCTTCACCGTGCGCGGAATGGTGGTGTCGAGCACGATTGTCGGATAGTGCTTCTTCACTTCCCCATGCACTTCGCGGCTCAGCAGCGTGCGCTTGTCGTACATGGTGATGAGCATCGTGGAGACCAGCAGCGACGGATTGTAATGTTCCTGCACCAGTCCGATGGTGTTGATGAGCTGGCCCAAACCTTCCAAGGCGTAATACTCGGCCTGAATCGGAATCAGCATTTCGTGCACGGCGCACATGGCGTTGATCACCAGCAGACCCAGGCTCGGCGGGCAGTCGATGATCACGTAATCGTAATGCTCTTCGCTGGTGGCGAGGAACTCGTCCACCGCGTTCTTCAGCAGCGAGTTGCGGTCCGCCATGTCGGCGACCTCAAGTTCGGCGCCACTCAAATCGATGGATGCGGGGACCACGTCGAGGTTGTCGAAATCAGGGCACGTGCACTTGACTTCCGCGATGCGCTTGCGTCCTTCGATGACGTCATACACCGAAGGCTGACCGGAGGCGTGCGGGGCACCCAATGCCGTGGAGGCGTTGCCCTGCGGATCCATATCAATAAGCAGGACCTTGCATCCGAAACGGGCCAAGGCCGCGGACAGGTTCACCGCGGATGTGGTTTTGCCGACGCCACCTTTCTGGTTGGCGACTGCGATCAAGCGCGTTTGGGCCGGCTTCGGGCAGACCGCATGCTCCAATGCCTTGTATCGCGTCGATTCATCAGCGATTTGCGCGCCTACGGGGGATGTCGAGCCTTCGAAGATTCGCTTGATGGTTTCCGTGGCGGATTCCATCGACGTCAAATTGTCTGGTTCTTCAGGTCCAGTCATGAACTAGCCTTCCTATACATATTCAACAATCAAGTTTCATCATTTGGGTGGACAGATTTTCACCCGTTCACGGCCATGTGCACCATCGTGAACAACGGTGGATAGTTGGTGGATAACTCATCCGACCACCCAAAAGTTATCCACAGAACAATCGTTGCAATTCCAAGCTTCTTCAAGATGCTTCGTAACACATTTCCGCGATTGTGGATACTGTGGATAACTCACGCGATTTTGTGGATAACTTATCGCTTGTCCACCATCAGCACATGCGTCGGTTCCAGACCCGGACCGACCTCGGCCTCCACCACGCGGGGATGGATACCGCCGTTTTTGGAGATCTCTTTGGTGGCCTTGACGATTTCCTCCTGCGCGGATCGTCCTTTCAGGGCAACCAGCCGTCCGCCTTTGTCCAGCAACGGCAGCGTCCATCCGGATAGTTTGGTCATCGGCGCGACCGCACGGCAGGTCACCACGGCAAACGGATGCCTGACCGGGATGGGATTTCCGTCGAGATCGACGGCATCCTCTCCCCTGCCCTTCCGGCCACCGTTCGAACCGCGGACGGCTTCGATTACGGCGTTGGCTCGGGAGCGCACTATCGAGACATTGTCCAATCCCATTTCGTCAACGCACTCATGAAGCCATTCGATACGGCGTTCCATCGGTTCCACCAAAGTGAACTGGTAGTCCGGCAGGCAGGCGGCCGCCACGATACCGGGGAATCCTCCACCACTGCCGATATCCGCCACCGTCTTGAATTGCCTCTTGGCCGTTGCTTCACGGATGAACGGTACGATGGCCGCGGAGTTCAGAATATGCCGTTCCCAAATAATACCGACATCGCGTGGCCCTATCAGCCCGCGCGGCTCTCCTTCCGCAGCAAGTTTCACGTGAAACACCTTCAACTTGCCCAATGCATCGTCAAGCACTTCCTCAAGAATCGGCGACCCATCCAATTCGTCATTCACATCACTCATGCACACCATCCTAATCTACAGGCATCAAAAAGCGCCGCGAGAAACTCGCGACGCTTCATGTTTCACGTGAAACTATTTCAGGCTTCGTCGATCTCGTCGGCGTCATCGGCTGCGGAAGCCTTGACGTACACCGTGACGTAACGATGCGGTTCTTCGCCATGGGACCGAGACTTCATGCCTTCCTCACGCACCACATCATGGATGATCTTGCGTTCGAAGGAGTTCATCGGCTTCAGGTCCACCGGCTCGCCAGTCTCGCGCGCCTCGTCGATGGCATCCAGCGCAAGGTCGTGCAGGCGCTGGCGCTTGCGCTTCAGATAGCCGTCCACGTCCACGATGAGGTGGGACCGCTCGCCGGTCTTCTGCTGTACGGCGAGTCGGGTGAGCTGCTGCAGGGCGTCCACGACTTCGCCGTTGCGTCCGATCAGATGTTTGATGTCGGTGTCGTCGTCGGCAACGATCTGCACGGTCGGACGGTTGTTGCGCACGCCCATTTCGATATCGCCCTCGTAGTCGACGATGTCAAGCAATCCTTCAAGGTAATCGGCAGCGATGTCAGCTTCGTCATTGAGCTGATCGATGGTTTTCTCAGCATCCTGCGCCATGGTGTTTTACTCCTTTGAGCGGGGTTCGTATTATTTCAAGTCTACTGAAAGTCTACTGATTGGGTTGTATCATATGGGCGATTCGCCCGATACAAAAGCGGTGTGTCCTGCGTTTCACGTGAAACACAGGACACACACTTGATGTTATTTCTTCTTCTTCTTTTTGCGGCTTGGCTGCTGACGCTGGAAGCCGTTCTTTTCCTTCGCCTCCGCGGCCTTCTTGGCTTTCTGCAGCTCCTCCTCTTCGAGGGACGGCAGACCGGCCTTGGCGCGGCGGGCGTTCTCGTGGGCGTGGTCGCGCTTTTCCTTCGCTTCGGCGGCCGGGGATCCCGGAGTCGGGAAGACGTGGATCTGCCAGACGGAACGCAGCAGGTTGCAGATGTTGTTGGTCAGCCAGTACACCAGCACTGCGAACGGCATGGCGACGCCGGAGAAGATGTACATGATCGGGAACATCCACAGCATCATCTTCTGCATCATTTCAGTCTGCTTGTTCGCAGCGCTCTGGACCATGTTGCGCTTCATGCTGTTGTACTGCATGAGCCACAGGCAGAAGCACATCAACGCCACGAAGATGCCGATGATGATCTTGCCGTGGATGTCGGCGGTGGTGAAGTTCTCGGCCACGTTCACGCCGAACACGTTGGTGGAGGTGAACTGCTTGGCGGTGGCGATGTCGAAGGCGCCGAGGCCGGAACCGTTCCTGAACTTGCCACGGGCGATGTATGGAATGGCCGACAGGGTGTAGAACATGCACATGAACACAGGACCCTGCACGAACATAGGCAGCATCGACGTGCAGCCGCCCATCGGGTTCGCGTCGTTGTCCTGGTAGAGCTTCATCATCTCGCGCTGCAAAGCCTCTTTGCTGGCGGGATCGTTCTTGCCCTTGTACTTGTTTTGGATGCGCTGCATCTTGGGCTGCAAAACGGCCATCTGGGCCTGCATCTTGCGCATGCCCTTCATGGACTTGTAGAACAGCGGGAACACGCACGCCTGGACCACAATCACCAGGAACACGATGGACATGACCCACGAGAAACCGATCTCGTTCATGCCCAGCATCACCATGAATCGGTGGAATCCGGCCATAATCTGCGTCATGAGCCACTCGACGGGGTACAGGAGCTTGTACAGCCAGCCCCAGAAACCACTATCGAGGAGGAATTGATCTTGATTCATTACAGGCCATTCTCCTTATCGCCTATAGGTTCATCTACATCCAGAGGCGTGAGACGAGGCTCCTCGTGTGCCTTCGACCACGAACATCTGTAAAACAAGGAATAGAGCTGTGGAACGTCGTCGATTCCTCCACGGTTCCACTGGTTGCAACGAAGAAGGCGTAATAACGCAAGAAGACCACCTTTAAGGCAGCCAAATCGTTCAATCGCCTGAATCGCATAATTGGAGCAGCTGGGATAATACCGGCACCGAGGTGCGGTATGGGCGGAAATATGTTTCTGATACCAGCGGATGAGCCGCACCATCCAATTGCGATGATGTCCCTTGCTCATTGCCGGGAAGCGGTTTTACGTTTCACCGCTTCGAAACACGATGCCATCTGCTGCTCAAGCGACAGGAAATCGGCACGTGCGGCACTTGGCTTGGCACGCAACACGATATCGCAGGATTCAGGTAATAGTGATTCGTACTTTCGTGCAAGCACACGGAAACGCCTTTTCACGGCGTTGCGCGTGACCGCGTTGCCAACAGCTTTGGAAACGGCCAAGCCGACACGGCGGCCTTGCACCGTCGCTGTATCGCCCGTTACGACATCGTCGTGCATCAGATAATGCACGACGATGTCTTCTCGCGATACCCTACGACGGCGTTTGAGCACCGCAACAAAATCGCGATGGCTTTTCAGCCGTTCCACCGCTCTATGCCACTAAAAAATCAGGCAGCGAGGGACTTGCGGCCCTTGGCGCGGCGACGGTTGATCAGAGCGCGGCCTGCGCGGGTGCGCATGCGCTGACGGAAACCGTGCTTCATGTGGCGACGGCGGTTGTTCGGCTGGAATGTCCTCTTCATAATTAATGCTCCCGGTGTTTTTAGCCATGCCAAGGCACGGCTCCTCATGAGTCAAGCTCTACTAAATTACTCTGACCCCTGAACAGATTGTCGCGTCGTCCATTTTTCTTCACATTTTCATGGGGATTCCCCGCATAAAACAATCCACATAATCGTTGCGATTCCGCCGAATTCCCCACAAAAGTTATCCACAAACTACAACAATGTTATTCACATTTCAATCTTTTCAACACGCATGCCGGTGGATAACTCGGGGAAAAGAGAGTACAAATATACAGTTGCACATCAGTGGTACGTCTGTCGAGAAAGGATTATCCGTGGCTGATAACACGACAACAGATCCTCTCGAGCAGGCTCGTGGGGTGTGGTCCGACGCTTTGGCCCTGCTGCACCAGAATCCGTCGCTGTCCGTACGCGACAAAAGCTGGCTGGAGAACGTCTATCCCGAAGGCATGTGGGGTCCGACCATCATGCTGTGCGTGCCCAGTGAGGCGGCTCAGCAGGCTTTGCAGACCGAATTGAACAAGCCGTTGATGGAGGCGTTGCGCGAATCCGCCGAACAGGACATCTTCCCCGCCTTCAAAATCGTTGAAATGAAGCCGAAAACGGAGGAACAGCCGGAGGAAACCTATCCGCGCTTCTCCCCCGCGAAATCGCCGGCGAAATCCCCTGCGAACGAGACGATGCAAGGCCAGTTGCCGATTCCCGCGACGATGCCGCCGGAACAGGACCATTTCCAGAGCGGCCAGAACAGGCCGCTGCTCGACCCCGAAACGCATTTGAACAAGAACGCCACCTTCGACACCTTCGTGCCCGGCGATTCCAACCGTTTCGCACGTACCGTGGCGCTGGCCGTGGCGGAGGGCTCCGGCCATGATTTCAATCCGTTGTGTATCTACGGCGGCTCCGGCCTGGGCAAAACCCATTTGCTGAACGCCATCGGCAACTACGCGCTGGTCAAGGACCCCAATCTGAAGGTCCGCTACGTCACCAGTGAGGAATTCACCAACGAATTCATCGAGGCTCTGGCCGATACGAACCAAAGTTCCGGCCAGATCAAGGAATTCAACCGCCGCTACCGCGAGGTCGACGTGCTGCTCATCGACGATATCCAGTTCCTGAGCGGCAAGGACGCGACCCTTGAGCAGTTCTTCCACACGTTCAACACCCTGCATCAGGCCAACAAGCGCATCGTGATCGCCTCCGATGTGCCGCCGAAGGACCTGCAGGGCTTCAACGAACGTCTGATCTCCCGCTTCGAATCGGGCCTGACCGTGGACGTCAAACCGCCGGATCTGGAGACGCGAATCGCCATTCTGCGCATGATCGCCACCATGAACGGCTCCAATATTCCCAACGACGTGTTCAACCTGATCGCGGAACGGTTCACCGAGAACATCCGCGAGCTGGAAGGCGCGCTGAACCGTGTGACCGCCATGGCGTCGCTGAGCAACCAGCCGGTCACCAAAGCCCTTGCGGAGCAGACTTTGCAGGACTTCTTCACCACCGACGTGGAAATCAAGCCCGCGGACATCATCACGCAGGTGGCCAAGTACTTCTATTTGACGTTCGACGACATCGTCGGCCGTTCGCGTACCAAGAAGATCGCGCTGGCACGCCAGATCGCCATGTATCTGGTACGCGAGCTGACCAGCATGAGCCTCAACGACATCGGCCTGGTCTTCGGTGGCAAGGACCACACCACCGTGATGCACGCGTATACGCGCATCAACGACGAGATGCAGGAGAAGCAGGAGATCTACAACTACGTGACCGAGTTGACTCTGCAGCTCAAGCAGCGTTCCAACGACAAGTAACGGAAGCAACCACAGCAAACGGCGTATTTCCAACGGTTTTCCTTAGGCTGGTAAATTATTTACCAGCCTTTTTACTATCCGCGTGACACGCCCGGACAGAATTTCTTGTACATCGAGTTTTCCACATACATATCCACATTTCGGGGAAAGGTCTGTGGAAAAGCCGTTGGAAACACGGAAAACGGCAGTGGATGGCTCGTGGATTATTCACAGTGAATTGTGGATAAGTTTTGCGCGGCCATGAGCCTGTGGATAACCCATGCTCTTATCCACATTCGACTCAGAAGTTATCCACAGATGTCGCCTCGTACTGAGACGTTGCTGCGCTTGGGCTGAACGAGCTTATCCACACTATCCACAGGGCTTATTATTACGAAAGTACGTTTTTCTTACTTTCATCGTCATTCTCGTAATGCGGGGAATTCCCCACGCTTTCGTCGTCGTTGCTCTTATCGCTAGAATGGCATGTGAATCGAACGAAACGAGGAATACCCCATGAAAGTCGAAGTCAATTCCCAAGCTCTTGCCGATGCCGTGGCATGGACCACACGTGTCATCGACGCACGTCCCGCAACCCCGATTCTGGCGGGCATCCGTCTGGAAGCCATTGACGGCACACTCCAGCTTTCCGCCTTCAACTACGCCATTTCCGCACGCCACCACATCGAAGCCGGCGTGGACGAGGCCGGTAGCGTTCTGGTGCTGGGCAAACTGCTTGCCGACATCACCAAGTCGCTGCCCGCTGCGAAAACCTATCTTTCCACTGATGGTTCCACGATGACCATCACGTCGGGCAAGTCGACCTTCACCATGCAGCTCATGCCGGAAAGCGAATATCCGGATCTGCCCGTGGTGCCGACGAAACTGGGTCAGGTGGACTCCCCCACCTTCGCTCAGGCCGTCAACCAGGCGTCCGTCGCGGTCTCCCGTGAGGAGAACCGTCCGGTGCTCACCGGCATCCGCGTCCAGTTCCAGGGCGACAAGGTCATCATGAGCTCCACCGACCGTTTCCGTCTGGCCCGTTCCAGCTTCACCTGGACGCCGGAGGATGCGACCATCAGCACCACCGCTTTGGTCCGTGGCTCGCTGCTGCGCGACATGGCGCGTTCGCTGGACGAGCATCAGAACGTCACCATCGATTTCGATGCGGACAACCCGTCCCTGCTGGGCTTCGAGAACGCCGGCCGCGTGTCCACCTCCCAGCTCATCGACGGCGAATTCCCGGCCGTTGACCGCCTGTATGCCGATGAATACCCGATTCATGCCGTCATCAACAAGCAGGCCCTCATCGACGCCATCAAGCGCGTTTCGCTGGTCGCCGAACGCAACGCCCCGATCCGTATGGTCTTCTCCGGCCAGGAGCTGACGCTGTCGGCCGGCACCGCCGACGAAGCCCAACAGATTGTGGCATTCGGCGAAGCCATGCGGGCCGTCACCAAGAACGGCGAGACCTTCACA